>OLOM01002344.1_pt1 | contig 11633 bp, 10 predicted proteins | sample 1672531 | NCBI WGS metagenome assembly OLOM01 (sample SAMEA3136696, study PRJEB25190) | human gut metagenome | reverse complement strand
ACGGCAAGGTCATCCGCATTATGGCGCAGCCGGGCGATATGGTGGAGTATAACCAAGTCCTTTGTGTTATTGAGTAAGACGTAAGCATCTGCCGCGCATCAGCGCGGATTCAATAGAATTTGCATAGCAAATTCATAAAAACGGGGAGCAAGTATCACCGTTTTTATACCGATAGAGGGAGAAAGTTTCGACCGACGGGAGGAACTTTCGTACGACTTGGGAACGGTCCACGATCCGTTCCTATTACCGGCAAAACTGTAGTTTTGCGGTAATTATCTTGCTTTTTAGATTGAGAGGGATTATAATATGCTGAACAAAGAACAGATCATGGAGATCCTTCCGCACCGTCCGCCGATGCTTCTGGTGGACGAGATCCTCGAAATGGACGAGAACCATGTAGTCGGTGCGCTGCACCTGACCGGTGACGAGTTCTTCTTCCAGGGCCACTTTCCGGGCAACCCGATTATGCCCGCGGTGTTCCGTCTGGAGGCGCTCGCGCAGGCAGGCGGCGTAGCGCTGCTGTCTCTGCCCGAATTCAAGGGCAAGACTGCGGTCTACACCGGCATTGACAAGGCGAAATTCCGCGCAATGGCAAAGCCGGGCGATACCCTTCGTCTGGAAGTTACCTTCACCAAGCGCCGCGGCCCGATGGCAGTAGCCGAGGGCATTGCCTGGGTCGGTGACGAGAAGGCCGCCGAAGCGGAGATCAAATGCATGGTCATCAATGACTGAGGCGGGAGAGAGCTAATCGAATGTTTCAGAAGGTACTCATTGCGAACCGCGGCGAGATTGCGGTCCGCATTATTCAGGCCTGCCGTGATTTAGGCATTATCTCGGTGGCCGTTTACTCCGAGGCTGACCGCGAAGCGCTGCACGCGCAGATCGCGGACGAAGCGGTCTGCATCGGTCCGGCCCGTGCGGCGGACAGCTACCTGAATATGGATAATATCATTTCGGCGGCGCTGGCTTCCGGCTGTCAGGCCATTCATCCGGGCTTCGGCTTCCTGTCCGAGAATCCGGATTTTGCCGAGCGCATCACGCAGGCCGGTCTGGCGTTTATCGGCCCGACTGCGGCAACCATCCGTCTGATGGGAGACAAATCCGAGGCAAAGCGCAACGCGATCGCTGCAGGCGTTCCGGTCGCGCTCGGCACGGACGGCCCGCTGCGCGATTTTGACGAAGCCATCTCCGAGGCCGAGCGCATCGGCTATCCGGTCATGCTCAAGGCGGCATCCGGCGGCGGCGGCAAGGGCATCCGCGTGGCGGAGAGCGTCAAGGACCTCAAGGACGCGTACGACAGCGCCTCTGCAGAGGCTATCGCCAACTTCGGTGACGGCCGCCTGTACATGGAAAAATATATTCACAATCCGCGCCATATCGAGGTGCAGATTCTGGGCGATAACTACGGCAACGTGGTGCACCTGTTCGAGCGTGAGTGCTCGGTGCAGCGCCGCCACCAGAAGCTGATCGAGGAAAGTCCGTCGGCTTTCGTCACGCCCGAGCTGCGCGAGAAGATGACCTCGGCGGCTGTTGCGCTGGCAAAGCGCGTCGGCTACCGAAACGCGGGTACAATCGAATTTCTGGTCGATAACGACCGCAATTTCTACTTCTGCGAGATGAACACCCGCATTCAGGTCGAGCACCCGGTCACCGAGGAGGTCACCGGCGTAGATCTGGTCTGCGAGCAGCTTCGCGTGGCGGCAGGCGAGCCGCTGTCCTTTAAGCAGGAGGATCTGACCATCCGCGGTCACGCCATCGAGTGCCGCATCAACGCGGAGGACCCGTCGAGAAACTTCGCGCCCTGTCCGGGCACACTGGTGTCCTTGCATCTGCCGGGCGGTCCCGGCGTGCGCGTGGATTCCGCGGCTTATCAGGGATATAAGATTCCGCCGTTTTACGATTCCATGATCGGCAAGCTGATCGTCTACGGCGCCGACCGTGAGCAGGCCATCGTTCGCATGCGCCGTGCCCTCGCGGAGATGCTGTTTGAGGGCGTTGTGACCGCAACCGACTATCAGATGCACATCCTGTGCTCGAAGGCGTTTGTGGAAGCAAACTTTAATGTTAATTCCATCGCAAACGGCGATTTTGACTAAATCATTTATTATGGTATAATAGATTTAGCGCAAGTATAGTTGAATCCGAAGAAGTTTGAGCAATCCGCAGATTTTTGCAATCCGCAGACTGTTAATCTGCAGGATTCAAGAGGTGATACCGCACGATTGCAAACAATCACGCGGTATTGATCTTAACAGTGAAAGGGGAGTTACGCATGGGTCTGATCGACCTGTTTCAAAAAACACGCGAGACCTCTATGGAAATGAAACCGCAGGAGGACGAAGCGGCCAAGGTCGTAACCTGCAAGGGCTGCGGCGCAGAACTGAAGGCGTATGCCTACGGCAAGAATCTGTATGTGTGCCCGCACTGCGGACGCTACGGACGACTGCTCGCGCGCACGCGCATCCGTCAGATCGCGGATAAGGACAGCTTTGAGGAGCTGTACGCCAATCTGGCACCGGCGGACCCGATCCACTTCCCGGGATACGCAGAGAAAACGGCAGAGCTGGCTGAAAAGGTCGGCATGCCGGACGCAGTCAAGACCGGCGTGTGTAAGATCGGCGGCGTGGAGACCGCGATCGGCGTCATGGACAGCCATTTCATGATGGCGTCTATGGGCTCGGTCGTCGGTGAAAAGCTGACCCGTCTGTTCGAGTACGCGACCGAAAAGGGTCTGCCTGTCGTACTGTTCACCTGCTCCGGCGGTGCGCGCATGCAGGAGGGCATGTTTTCGCTCCTGCAGATGGCAAAGGTGTCTGCGGCGGCGCGCCGTCACTCGGACGCCGGACTGCTGTATATCACCGTGCTGACCGACCCGACCACGGGCGGTGTTACCGCGTCGTTCGCCATGCTGGGCGATATTATCCTCGCGGAGCCGCGCACGACCATCGGCTTTGCCGGCCGCCGTGTTATCGAGGGAACCATCGGTCAGACCCTCCCGGACGATTTTCAGTCCTCGGAGTTCTTGCTATCGCACGGTTTCTGTGATAAAATAGTTCCGCGTAATCAACTCAGAGAAACGCTGGAAAAACTCTTGAAGCTGCACTGCGGCTCCAAGTCCAAGAAATGGCAGGTGTGGCGTCGTGATTAACAAACCCGCAAGTGAAAAAATGCGTATCATCCACGATACCAAGCGCCCGATGATCACGGATTATATCAATGAACTGTTCACCGACTTCACCGAGCTGCACGGCGACCGCTATTTTTCGGACGACCATGCCATCCTCGGCGGCGTTGGCTACTTCAACGGCACACCGGTGACGGTAATCGGCCACCGCAAGGGCCGCACCATTGAGCAGAATATGGACGCCAACTTCGGCATGGCGCACCCGGAGGGCTATCGAAAGGCCTTGCGTCTCGCACATCAGGCGGAGAAATTCCACCGCCCGGTCATCAACTTTGTTGACACCGGCGGCGCGTTCTGCGGCGTTGGCGCGGAGGAACGCGGTCAGGGCGAGGCCATTGCCCGCTGTTTGTATGAGTTTATCGAGCTGAAAACGCCTGTTGTCTCTATCGTGACGGGTGAGGGCGGCTCCGGCGGCGCACTGGCGCTGGCGGTGGCAGATCGTGTGCTCATGCTCGAGAACGCCCTGTATTCGGTTATTTCGCCGCGCGGCTGCGCGTCCATTCTCTGGAAGGACCCCAAGCGCGAGGCGGAGGCAGCGGACACGCTGCATATCACCGCGCAGGACCTGTACAGCTTCGGTATGATCGAAGGCATCATTCAGGAGGGCACATCCTCCGCACAGCTTATCCGCAATGTGGCGCGCACGCTGCGCGACCAGCTTGCCGAGCTGGATGCTGAGCCGGACATCGACACGATGCTGCAGAAACGGTATGAAAAATTCCGCAGAGTCGGAGTTTTCAGAACAATAAATCAAGAAAGTAATGAAGGAGTGTAAATCCCATGTTTGAAAAGGTATGTGAAATCCTGGCAGACAAGTTTGACGCTGATGCTTCCACCATGACCATGGACACCAAGGTTAAGGAAGACCTGAACGCAGACTCTCTGGACGTTGTAGAGCTGATGATGGACCTCGAGGAGAACTTCGGCGTAACGATTTCCGACGAGGAAGCTGCTAAGATGAGCACCATCGGTGACATCGTAAACTACATCGAAGCAAACCAGTAAGGGCGCTTCGCTTCTCGATTGAAAGGCCTTTGGCCTTTCAATCGAGGGGGACGTACCGAGCCGTTGGCTCGGATACGTCCTGTGCGGGATTCTGCGCGTCCGCCTTTGACGGGCACACAGAATCCCTTTCTTGTATAAAAAGTCAGGCGCATGTCCTGACTTTTTATGCGTTTGCGGGCAAACGCGTTTGAATCCGCGCGTATGCGCGGTCCGCTGCGGCGGAGCCAATGACTCGGATTTCTGTGCGAAATCCTGCCATGCGGGTGCGGTTTGCAAGCAAACCGGAATTGAATCGCGCCATGGCGCGAAAAAGCCACTGTTCACTGAACAGTGGCTTTTTGTAATTCTCAATTCTCCATTACTGAGCCGAAATGGTAACAGTCGAGGTGGCGTTATCCCAATCCACGGAAAAGCCGAGCGCGAAAACGAGGTCGCGCAGCTTGAAGTAGTTATTGCCGCCGATGGAGTAGGCGGTGAGGGAAAGCGGCTTTCCGTCGAGGTAGACGGAGGCGTTCGTGAGCGTGGCAGCCTTATTGCCGGCGGGCAGGGCAGCCTGTTCGCCGCCGACCGGCGTGTACGCGGTTCGGCTCGTCAGGTCGATGCGCTGCTCGGCGGCGTTCCACTTTACCTCAAATTCAGAATCCAGACCTTTCAGTGCTTTTGCAAGATCGCGCAGCTTGAAATAGTTGCTGCCGTTGATGGTATAGGCTGCAAGATTGGCCTTTGCACCGTTGAGCTCGACCTTGTGCTTGGAAACATATGCAGTCGGATTGGTGAGCGTGCGAAGGGAAGTGATGGTGTCGGTCAGCGATGCGCGGGCAGAGCGCACCTCCGGCACATTGTACGGGCTCTCCCAGAAAGAGTAGTGCTCCCATGTCATACCCTTGGTGAAGGCAACCTGTGCGGCACTTAGCTCGTGATAGGTCACGCTTTCACCGTTGAGCGTACAGATATGGTTACCGGTATCGTCGTCGATGGCATCGGTATAGGTCAGCGCGGTGACGATCTTGCGGCCCTGCTTGGTCAGGTAGCGGACAGGGAAGCCGTTCATTATTTCGTGCCCGTCCACCAGATAGGCTTTCGTGTCGTCAACATAGAAATCCGCGCACGGCGAAACGTCCGTGGCGAAATTGCTCACGCCCTCCGGAATATCCAGTGCGTAGATTTTGCCGTCTGCATATGAGTACATATGCTGTCCTGCCAGACCTGCGCCGCAGTACAGCTCGGGCGTGCCGTCGCCGTCCATGTCCACCAGCTTTGCCATCGAGAGGCCGGTCAGCAGTCCCTTGAAGCCATCGTCCGTGCGAGCAGCGGCCTTACCGTACTTGTTCTGCAGGGTGGTGATCTGATTCAGATACGCCTTAGCACCCTGCGGAGACAGGGAACCAAGGTCAGCCGCGCCTGCGGCGCCGACTGCCATCGCGCCGGTCAGTACGGTGCAGAGCATTGCCTTTCCGATTTTGTTCATAGAGATTCTCCTTCCTTTTATCAGGCTTGCGCCTTTTTCCTTATTGTACGGCAGCGGTCTGTCTGCGTCAACTGTATCCTGAGCGGAATTTTTATCAGTTAGTAAAATATTTTACAATTTAGAGCGGATATATCGCCGTAATTTTGACGATAAAATAGGTGGAAAATGAACGAAAAAACGGGTATAATAAATTCTGTACGAAAATAATCCCGCTGATGGAGGAATAGAATATATGATCCGTAACGATTTACGCAACATCGCCATCATTGCGCACGTTGACCATGGCAAGACCACTCTGGTCGATCAGATGCTCAAGCAGGCTGGCGCTTTCCGCGAAAATCAGGTGGTAGAGGAGCGTGTCATGGACTCGGGCGACATCGAGCGTGAGCGCGGCATTACCATTCTGGCAAAGAACACCTCTGTACATTACAAGGGCGTAAAGATCAACATCGTAGATACCCCGGGCCACGCCGACTTCTCCGGCGAGGTAGAGCGTATCCTCAAGATGGTAGACGGCGTTGTTCTGCTGGTTGACGCAGCAGAAGGCCCGATGCCGCAGACCCGCTTCGTGCTGCAGAAGGCACTGGAGTTCGGTCACAAGATCATCATTGCAATCAACAAGATCGACCGTCCGGACGCTCGTCTCAACGAGATCGGCGACGAGGTTCTCGAGCTGCTGCTCAACCTTGATGCGACCGACGAGCAGCTGGACAGCCCGATCGTTTACTGCTCCGGCCGTGCAGGCACCGCTTCCATGTCCCCGAACGTGGAGGGCAAGGACCTGACCCCGCTGTTCGAGCAGATCCTCGAGCACATTCCGGCGCCGCATGTTGATACCGAAGGCCCGACCCAGATGCTCGTTTCTTCTATTGACTACAACGAGTACGTTGGCCGTATCGGCATCGGCCGTATCGAGCGCGGCTCGATGAAGGTAGGTCAGCAGGTTACCGTCTGCGACTACCACGGCAACACCAAGCCGTACAACGCGAAGCTGGTTACCCTGTACTCCATCGAGGAGCTGGGCCGTCAGCCGATCGAGGAGGCACAGGCAGGCGAGATCGTTTGCTTCTCCGGCATCGAGGGCGTAACCATTGGTGAGACCCTGTGCGACCCCGAGCACGTTGAGGCTCTGCCGTTCGTTAAGATTTCCGAGCCGACCGTTGAGATGACCTTTATGGTCAACGACTCTCCGTTCGCCGGCAAGGAAGGCAAGTTTGTTACCTCCCGCCACCTGCGTGAGCGTCTGTTCCGTGAGCTGCTCAAGGACGTATCCCTGCGCGTAAACGAAACCGACACCACCGACGCATTCCGCGTTTGCGGCCGCGGTGAGATGCACCTGTCCATCCTGATCGAGAACCTGCGCCGTGAGGGCTACGAGTTCCAGGTCGGCGCACCGAAGGCACTGCTCAAGGAGATCGACGGCAAGACCTGTGAGCCGATGGAGCGCATGATCGCGGACGTTCCGTCCGATGCAGTCGGCGCGATCATGGAGAAGATGGGCGCTCGTAAGGGCGAGCTGGTTTCCATGAACCCGAAGGGCACCGACCGTATGCGCCTGGAGTTCATCATTCCGGCACGCGGCCTGTTTGGCTACCGCACCGAGTTCCTGACCGATACCAAGGGCGAGGGTGTTATGTCCTCCGTATTCAACGGCTATCAGCCGTACAAGGGCGATATCCAGAAGCGCACCACCGGTTCTCTGATCGCGTTTGAGGCCGGCGAGGCTGTCGGCTACGGCCTGTTCAACGCACAGGATCGCGGCCCGCTGTTCATCGGCCCCGGCACGATGGTATACGAAGGCATGATCGTCGGCGAGAACCCGCGCGGCGAGGACATGGCTGTAAACGTCTGCAAGAAGAAGCAGCTGACCAACATGCGTGCATCCGGCTCGGATGATGCGCTGCGCCTGATTCCGCCGCGCCAGATGTCCATCGAGGCGGCACTCGAGTTCATCTCCGACGATGAGCTGCTTGAGATTACCCCGGAGAGCATCCGTATGCGCAAGCGCGTTCTGTCCAACACTGAGCGTCTGAAAAAGACCAAGGGCGGCAAGAAGTAATGGTGGCAACGCCACACGGTTGCATCTTCGGCGCTTTACGGAAATTTTGTGCCTTGATGTTGGCCTCGGTTCCTTGCGCAGGCTCCGGTCGCGCTGCCGCATCTTTTTGCAATACACAAAGTATTGCTGCAAAGCCGTGCCTAATCAAGACGCAAAATTTGCTCGTAAATCGCTCTCGATGAACCGTGCGTCGTTACCACTGGCAACGCCACAATTGCGTTTCTGCGCGGATTTTATGCACAAAAGCACTCATTTCACCCTGTTATCAAAAAATAAAGATATATAAAGGAGAATTCCCACCATGGCTATCAAGGAAGTTCTGCACACTGATCTCGCACCGGCAGCAGTAGGCCCGTACTCTCAGGCAATCGCTGCAAACGGTTTCGTATTTACCTCCGGTCAGGTTCCGATCGACCCGAAGGCGGGCAAGATTGTAGCAACCACCATCGAGGAGCAGACCGAGCAGGTTATGAAGAACCTGCAGTGCGTTCTGGCACAGGGCGGCGTAGGCTTTGACCGTGTTGTCAAGACCACCTGCTTCCTGTCCGACATCAACGACTTTGCTGCATTCAACGGCGTGTACGCGAAGTACTTCCCGGAAGGCGCTCCGGCTCGTTCCTGCGTTGAAGTAGCTGCTCTGCCGCTCGGCGCTAAGGTTGAAGTTGAGGTTATCGCAGTTCAGGGCTAAAAGCTAACCCTAAAAGACTCGAAACATATGTTTCGAGTCTTTTTTGTGCAGTAATGGAGAATTGAGAATGGAGAATGGAAAATGAACGTGGAATGAAACGTGTTATCGTATTTTTATCCGGAATAATCGTCATGTAACGCCAAATCGTAGGGTGCGGCACCTTCTCTTGCCCTTCGGGCAATTCACCTTGCCGCACCCTACGGTAAGGCTATCTGAAACGATGTTATTTTCTGCAAATGGCTTTATCTAACACTCATTTTCCATTTTCCATTCTCAATTTTCCATTACTTGATTTCCCACCAAAATGCTTGCTTTGCGGCCTTTGTATGCAAACGGCGAAAAATATTATGCGGTGAGAAGAAATTTATCGAAAAATGATAATGCAATTTGCGGCATACTGTTGTATAATAAAGCTATATCGGAAAATCTGGTCGTATGACCCTTGAGAAACGAAAGGATTTCTGCGATGAATAAAGTAAATGCCGTCATGGTTGGCGGCCTGTTTGACGAAAACGGCATTTCCGCTTTTGCGCGTCCGGTGTTGTTCGGCACTGCGGGCGATGCAATGCGGGATGCGTTGCCTGATGCGGTGGAGGCGTGCTTCTTTGCGCACGACGACAGAGAGCCTGCCGTTGCCGGCGCACAGGACATTGCGCTCGATGCCGCAAATCGTTTTGCCTCGCTGGCTGCGCTGCCGGAGAGCGAGCACGTTCTGGTGCTGGCGGCTCCGTTTGCACTGGCCGAGGAGGACGCTCTGTTCCATCTGGCGGAGACGCACCTGAACACCGGTTACGGCGTCAGCGTACTGTCTGCCGAGCAGCAGGGCTTTGATGCGGAAGGTCAGCCTCTGCCGAGAGACAGCCGCTGCTATGCCGCCATGTTCACCTGGGATATGCTGAAAAAGGCACTCGCGAGCGGCGCTGATACGCTCGACGGCCTGGTTGCGGCGGCTGTTGCAGCCGGTGCGCAGAAGGGCATTGCTATTACCAACAAGATTTACGTCATCTGCGACGGCACTGCCGCCTTTATGGCGCAGGTCGAGATGATGCAGCGTGTCAACTACGGCCTGATTAAAAAGGGCGTGCAGATCTTCGATCTGACCAGCACCTACATTGCGCCGGACGCTGATATTGCACCGGGCGCGACCATTCTGCCCGGCTGTCACATCCGTCCCGGCTGCAAGGTCGGCGCGGGCGCGGTCATCGGCCCGAACACCATCCTCGAAAAGGCCGAGATCGGCGCAGGCACCACGGTAAACAATTCGCAGGTTTATGAATCCACCGTCGGCAGCAATACCACGGTCGGTCCGTTTGCCTATATCCGCCCGCAGAGCGTGGTCGGTGACGGCTGCCGCATCGGCGACTTCGTAGAGCTGAAGAAGTCCACCATCGGCAACGGCACCAAGGTTTCGCACCTGACCTATATCGGCGACGCGACCGTCGGCGAGCGCGTCAACTTCGGCTGCGGCACGGTCGTTGTCAACTACGACGGCTATCACAAGTACCGCACCGAGATCGGTGACGACTGCTTCATCGGCTGCAATACCAACCTCGTTTCGCCTGTCAAGCTGGGCGACCGTGCGTTTACGGCTGCCGGTACGACTGTCACTAAGGACGTTCCTGCCGGTGCGCTGAGCGTTGCACGTTCCCGCCAGACCAATCTTGAGGGCTGGAACGACCGCCGCCGCGCCGCACACGAGAAGGACGAAAAGTAAATCCATAAAAACGTATATAAATCCACACGGAACAAAAAATATATTTATATGACGGAGGCAAATCAATGATTTCTCACGGAAAAAACATCAAAATTTTCTCCGGCAACTCCCATCCCGCACTGGCGATGCAGATCGCTTCTGCGCTCGGACTGCCGATCGGCAAGGCTGCCATCTCCACCTTCGCTGACGGCGAAATCTCGGTTTCCATTTCGGAATCCGTTCGCGGCTCGGACGTGTTCCTCGTACAGTCCACCTGCGGTCCGGTAAACAACAACCTGATGGAGCTGCTCATCATGATCGACTCCTGCAAGCGTGCATCGGCAGGCCGTATCACGGCTGTAATCCCGTATTTCGGCTACGCTCGTCAGGACCGCAAGAGCAAGGCGCGTGACCCGATCTCCGCAAAGCTGGTCGCAAACCTTATTACTGCTGCAGGCGCTGACCGCGTGCTGACCATGGACCTGCACGCTGCACAGATCCAGGGCTTCTTTGACATTCCGGTGGATAACATGCTCGGTTCTTCCGTCCTGATCCCGTACATTGCGGGCAAGTTCGGCGTCGGCACCGATGATACCGTTATCGTTTCTCCCGATCTGGGTTCGGTTACCCGTGCCCGCAAGTTCACCCAGAAGCTGGATATGCCGCTTGCCATCATCGACAAGCGCCGTCCGAAGGCCAACGTATCCGAGGTTATGAACATCATCGGCAACGTAGAGGGCAAGAAGTGCATTCTGGTTGACGACCTGATCGACACCGCAGGCACGCTCGTACACGCAGCGGACGCTCTGGTAGAGCGCGGCGGCGCGACCGAGGTTTACGCCTGTGCAAGCCACGGCGTACTGTCCGGACCGGCGATCGAGCGCATCCAGAACAGCCCGATCAAAGAGCTGACCATCCTCGATACCATCCCGCTGACCAACGACAAGAAGCTGGATAAGATCAACGTTCTGCCGGTTGCACCGGTGTTCACCGAGGCGATCGCGCGTATCTACGAAGAAACTTCGGTTTCGACCCTGTTCGATTAAGATTTTGCATGGAAAAGAGCTGCTGCATGGGTGCAGCAGCTCTTTTTGTATATATTTTCTGCACCGACAAGCTGGGGGACACGAACTGCCGCAGGCGGGTTCGCCCCTGACGGGGCGGCAGCCTTTTTGCAGCACCGGCTGAGCGGGGGACACGAACTGCCGCAGGCGGGTTCGCCCCTAACGGGCGGCTTCTTTTCTGCACCGGCTGAGCGGGGTACTCGAACTGCGTTAGCGTGTTCGCCCCTAACGGGCGGAGAGTTTTTCGCTGAACCTCAGCGGGGGGGGATTCGCCGTCTGCGGACGGCGGGAGCGTTGCGGCACCCGCCGCGGTGGGCAAAAAGGAAGGACAACCTGCGGTTTTCCTTCCTCTTTGAACTCCTACCTTTCCCTTGTTAGATAGCCTGACGCAGACCAGAGAGCGGCGACCGCTTCGAGAAGGGGAACGGCAGAGGATTTTTTCTTCCGTAGGGGAGCACAGTGTGCTCCCATG
>OLOM01002342.1_pt1 | contig 11641 bp, 7 predicted proteins | sample 1672531 | NCBI WGS metagenome assembly OLOM01 (sample SAMEA3136696, study PRJEB25190) | human gut metagenome | reverse complement strand
GGCGAGCAGGGCGTGCAGAACGAGGATGGTCTGATCCGTTCCGGCGATTTGGTGGTGGATACGAATGGCTATACGGCCAGTCTGCACGGCCATCCGATCGACTTGGCGTACAAGGAGTTCGAGCTGCTCAAGTATCTGGTGCAGCATCCGGGCCGCGTGTTCACGCGCGCGCAGCTGCTGCAGGAGGTGTGGGGCTACGACTATTACGGCGGCACCCGCACTGTGGACGTGCATATCCGTCGTCTGCGCGCCAAGCTGGGCGGCGAGTACGAGCATCTCATCGGCACCGTGCGCAACGTCGGCTATCGTTTCGATCCGCCGGAAGAGGATGAGCATGAGGCCGCGGCCAAGGATGCGGCTCACGGCGAGTCCGGCGAAAGCTGACTTTTTCTTGCGATCATTCCGTTGATGTTCGACGGGTTTCGTTTGTTTTCGTTGGCCTTTCGCTGATTTCCTGTTGTTTTTTGCTGATTTTCTGTCGTTTTTTCGATGGATTTTCGCTGTTTTTGCCGATTGCGACGTTTCCGCAGGTTTCCCGCGTTCGTCCGCATGCGAGGGGTAGGCTGGGAGGCATGCCTCGGGAATCGAAGAAGGCGCGGATCGCGCGCATGCATCAGGAATACGAGCAGTTGTGCGTGGAGATTCCCGATCCGAAATGCGCGTTGAACTTCAATTCTCCTTTCGAACTGCTGGTGGCTACGGTGTTGAGCGCGCAGACCACCGACAAGCGCGTGAACATGGTCACGCCGGAACTGTTCGGCGAATATCCCGGTCCGGCGGAGCTTGCCGCCGCGAATCCCGAGCACGTCGAGGACATCATCCGCACCATCGGCTTCTTCCGTACGAAAGCGCGCAATATCATCGGGCTGTCGCATGAGTTGTGCGTGCGATTCGGGGGCGAGGTGCCGGCCGATATGGCTTCGCTGGTCAGCCTGCCGGGCGTGGGCCGCAAAACCGCGAACGTGGTGTTGGGCAACGCGTTCGGCGTGCCCGGTTTTCCTGTGGACACGCATGTGATTCGTGTGACTGGGCGATTGCGGTGGCGGTCCGACTGGGCGAGCCCCTCCCCTGACCCGGTGGCCATCGAACGTGAGGTCACCGCCTGCTTCCCTCCCGAAGAATGGACCGATCTGTCTCACCGTTTGATATTGCATGGCCGTGCCATCTGCCATGCGCGAAAACCGGATTGCGCCGACTGCCCCCTCAACGACACGTGTCCGGGCGCGTTCGCCGCGTGATTCCGACGCATGCCAGCCGCCACGCCAGCACTCCGTCGAATCGCACCCGGCCATCGGGCGTGTAGCACGCGTCAACTAGACTCGGGTGCATGGATGAAAACGGGCGGAAACGTAATCTGAAAGCCGAGGCGACGCGCTGGCTGATCTTCTTCGGCGTCGCGATCGTGCTCAGTGTGCTGCTGTGGCTGGGACTGTCGCTGACAGGCCGCAAGAATCCCATCACATCCTTCGACACGCTCGTCTCCGACTCGTCGGTGACCGTCGGCATCGAAGGCAATGCGCCGAAATCGCTTGACATCCGCACCGAACAAGGCACCGCCGTGGAGCAAGCGCTGCTCGGCAACGTATACGAAACGCTGGTGTCACGTAGCGAAACCAACAAGCTGCAGCCGGGAATCGCCAGCTCCTGGCAGGCTTCCGACGACGGTCTTACGTACACGTTCACGTTGAACGGCGGCATGACGTTCGCCAATGGGCACAAACTCGACTCGTCCGACGTGGTCTGGTCGCTGCAGAACGCCGTCAACAACCATTACGTGGAAGCCGACCAGCTTGGTGATCTGAAGGAAATCACCAATCCCAATGCGAATACGGTGGTCATCACGCTCGCCAAGCCGAATCCGCGGCTGTTGCGCGCGCTGGCCGGCCGTGCAGGCATCGTGTACGACGCGGAAAGCAAAACCAACTATGCGAAATCGGCGGTCGGATCGGGACCATTCACCGTGTCAACCGCGGACCAATCGCAAATCGTGCTGCAACGCAACGACTCGTATTGGGGCAAAAAAGCCGCATCATCGCAAGTGACGCTCTACTACTACGCCAACGAGGAATCCATGGCCGATGCCATGAAAGCCGGCAAAATCAGCATGGCGCTGCCGCTGAGCGCTTCAACCGCCTCGGAACTGGGCAAAACCAACGGTATTACCGCGGACAGCGGCATCAGCTTCGACAAGGTGATGCTCGCGTTCAACAACGACAACAACAGCCCCTTCTCCGACGAGCAGATCCGCAAGATGACGCGATACGCCATCGATGCGAAGACCATCGCCAAGAACGCGCCCGACGCGTACGCGCCGCTGGGAGGGCCGATCAGCCCGCTGGAAGACGGGTATGAGGACCTGAGCGGCCTGTACCCCTACAACCTCGAACAAGGGCAACGGATGCGCACGTATTTCGGAGTGAACTACATCGCGCCAATCGACATTCTGGTGCCGAAGGAATACGAAAGCATCGGCAACGACGTGAAAACCGCCATCGAAAACCTCAATATCAACACCAATCTGGAAGTGCTCGATTCCGCCGCGGACGTGACGGAACGCATGAACGCCGGCACCTATAACATCGCGCTGACCACCATGAGCGACGAAGGTGACGCAAGCGTCTTCGACAACGGCCAGTCCGTGTTCCATTTCGAGAACGGCGACGCGCAGCAGGCTTACGCCAATGCCATGGCCGCGACCAACGACAACGATTATCAGGCCCGCATGCGCGATTACGCGCGCGCCGTCAGCGAAAACGCGGCCAGCGACTGGCTGTACACGCGCAAGAACTTCCTTGCCGTTTCCGATGGGCTGCAGGGGTATCCGAAGAATCTGACCGATCGTCTGCTGCCGTTGAACAGATTGACGCTGCACTGATTTTTCCACGGTTTTTTATGTGGATTTTCCGCGATTTGCCTGCGATTCCGGCATTCAGTTCGATAGGCGCTGATACGACGGCAGTTGTCACATTCGCTTTCTAGACTAGCGACTATGACTGAAAGCCAAGATAACACCATCAACGCGAACCTCACGCCGCTGCCCGACAAGGTCGGCGTGGACGGTCTCGAAGACAAGTGGCGCGGAGTCTGGGACGAGAGCGGAGTCTACAAGTTCCAGGGCACCCGCGACCGTAAGGCCGTTTATTCCATCGATACCCCGCCGCCCACCGTTTCGGGCCACCTGCACGTCGGCCACGTGTTCTCCTACACGCACACCGATGTGATCGCACGTTTCAAGCGCATGAACGGCTACGACGTGTTCTACCCGATGGGCTGGGACGACAACGGCCTGCCGACCGAACGCCGTGTGCAGAACTATTACGGCGTGCGCGTGGATACGTCCCTGAAGTACGATCCGAATTTCGTGCCGCCGTTCGAGGGTACGGACGGCAAGAAGATCGACGCCAAGGACCAGGTGCCGATCTCCCGTAAGAACTTCATCGAGCTGTGCGAGAAGCTCACCGCCCAGGACGAGAAGCAGTTCGAGGCGCTGTGGCGCTCCCTCGGCCTGTCCATCGACTGGTCGCAGACCTACCACACCATCGGCGAGCATCCGCAGCGCGTGGCCCAGAAGGCGTTCCTGCGCAACCTGGCCCGTGGCGAAGCGTATCAGAAGGACGCTCCGGGTCTGTGGGACGTGACGTTCCAGACCGCAGTGGCCCAGGCCGAACTGGAATCGCGCGAATATCCGGGCTTCTACCACAAGGTGGCGTTCCGTTTCGAAGACGGCACCCCGATCTACATCGAGACCACCCGTCCGGAACTGCTGGCCGCCTGCGGCGCGCTGATCGCGCACCCGGACGACGAGCGTTACAAGCAGTATTTCGGCCAGTACGTCTACTCCCCGCTGTTCCACGTGAAGGTGCCGATTCTGGCGCATAAGGCGGCGGAAATGGACAAGGGCGCCGGCATCGCCATGTGCTGTACGTTCGGCGACGTCACCGACGTCGAATGGTGGCGCGATCTGAACCTGCCGCTGCGTTCCATCATCCAGCGCAACGGCCGCATCGTCATGGACACCCCGGATTGGATCGAATCCGAGGAAGGCAAGCGTATCTTCCAGGAGACCGCGGGCAAGACCACGTTCTCCGCACGTAAGGTCATCGTCGACGAGCTGCGCGCTGCCGGCGATCTGGACGGCGAGCCGACCCCGACCAAGCGTATGACGAACTTCTACGAGAAGGGCGACAAGCCGCTCGAAATCGTCACCTCCCGCCAGTGGTACCTGAAGAACGGCGGCACCGACGAGAAGCTGAACGCCGAGCTCATCGCACGCGGCAAGGAACTGAACTTCCACCCGGACTTCATGCGCGTGCGTTACGAGAATTGGGTGCACGGCCTGAATGGCGATTGGCTGATCTCCCGTCAGCGCTTCTTCGGCGTTCCGTTCCCGCTGTGGTACCCGGTGAAGGAGGATGGCACCGCCGATTACGACCATCCGATCACCCCGAGCGAGGACCGTCTGCCGATCGACCCGACCGACGATGTGCCGGAAGGCTACACCGAGGATCAGCGTGACGTGCCGGGTGGCTTCACCGCCGAGCCGGACATCATGGACACCTGGGCCACCTCGTCGCTCACCCCGCAGATCGTGACCCGTTGGGAGGAGCCGGGCGAAGAGAACCAGGCCATTTTCAACGCCACCTTCCCGATGGACCTGCGTCCGCAGGGTCAGGACATCATCCGTACCTGGCTGTTCTCCACCATGGACCGCGCGCACTTGGAGAACAAGTGCCTGCCGTGGTCCAACACCACGCTGTCGGGCTGGATCCTCGATCCGGACCACAAGAAGATGTCGAAGTCCAAGGGCAACGTGGTCGTGCCGGACAAGCCGATCAAGCAGTTCGGCGCCGACGCGGTGCGTTACTGGGCCGCGGCCGCACGTCTGGGCCTGGACGCCACGTACGACGAAGGCCAGATGAAGATCGGCCGTCGTCTTGCCATCAAGCTGCTCAACGCCACCAAGTTCGCGCTGGCCATCGGCCGTGAGGACGAGAACCATCACGTGGGCGCTCCGGCAGTCGCCGCATGGAACCCGGCCGACGTGACCGAGCCGATCGACCGTTCCGCGATGTCCAAGATGGCCGCCGTGGTCCGCGAAGCCACCGACGATCTCAACAACTACGAGCATTCCAAGGCTCTGGAAGTCATCGAGAACTACTTCTGGCAGTTCTGCGACGACTACATCGAGCTGGTCAAGAACCGCGCCTACGGCACCGCCGATTCCACCGGCAACGTGCCGAGCGAGGCCGCGGTGAAGTCCGCACGCACCACGCTGGGCCTGGGTCTTGATGCGTTCGCGCGCCTGCTGGCCCCGTACCTGCCGTATGCCACCGAAGAAGTGTGGAGCTGGATGCATGAGGGCGAAGGCTCCGTGCACCGCGCAGCATGGCCTGTGGCCGACGTGTACGCGGCCGCCGCCGGCGACGCATCCGCCGATCTGCTTGCTCATGCCGGTGAGGCTCTGGCCGCGCTGCGTGGTATCAAGTCGAAGGCCAAGGTTTCGATGAAGACCCCGATCTTGTCTGTGACGCTTGCCGTTGCCGACGATGTGCGCGGGTCCATCGAGGCCGCGCTGGGCGATATCGCCGAAGCTGGTCGCGTGACCGGACCGATCGCCTTCACCGCACCGGCTGCCGCCGAGGGTGAGGACGAGGCCGCCGATGTGACGGTCGCCGAAAGCGAGCTAGGCGAACCGCCGGCCAAGAAACCGAAGAAGTGAGTCTCTGAGGTGAGCCGCCAGCGGCTTTTGTAGCGCAGCCGCTCACTTCACCCACATACGAGGGGCCTTTCCTTTGCATGAAGGAGAGGCCCCTCGTATATCCCGTCACTGTCTGCAACTAACCGTGCCCCCCCTTTGCTCATATTCAGTCAAAATCGCGGGAAAAATGCTTTCGTGAGCGAAAAGGGGTATAAATCGCAGGCAAAACGGTCGAAATCATATCCCCTTTTGCTCACGTCCGTGCAGAATCGCCCTAAATCGCAAGACGTGCGCGCATAGAACCGTCCTTATCCCGTTCTCGGCTGTTCTCAGCGTACATTCCTGCCCCTGCGCACAAACCCGTACGCGAAAAATGGTTTTTATGGGCGTAATCTCAACGAATGCACAAGCGGAGGCGGAAATCGCAATCAAAAACCCCGAAACGTACCACGTAAGCGACGGAGCACTATCGGATTTAGCGCATCGCACAAACCGCGTGCTCTACAGCACCGGAACGGACAGGAGGTACTGCGGGCCAGCGGACGAATTTCCGGAACCGTTCCCACCCAATCCAGCCTGCAGCGCATCGTCGAAAACTTCCGCAGCGGCGGCCAATTCGACCGTCTCGTCAATCAAATCGCCATTATCCGGCGTGAAACCGGTTTTCGCCAAGCTATAGCCGGTAATTGGTAGCGAGCTGGCGGACGAATCCGCCGAACCATCGGACGAATCGCCACCGCTGTTCTTCGAAGAGCCGTCCACTCCCCCGACTTTCGCCACATTCTTCGACGTGGTGTCCGCTGCGGCGCCGAACGACGGACGTAGTCCGCCCGCGTAGCTCATCACATCATCCATGCTGATGGCGTTCTTGTCATCGACCAAGCTGGTCGAATCGGCGGTGTTGTTCTTCGCCTGCGCGCGTTCGGCCTTGCGTTGCGCACGGGACCGCCGTTTCTCGGCTTTCGCGCACAACGATTGGCTGGCGGAGGCGGAACGCAACGTGTCCAGCACAGAAGCGTCATCGGCAGCGCCCGATTCGGACGTGTCGTCATCCGAATCCAGCTGGTCGGCAAATCGCAGCACGATCTGGTGGAATGCGCTGGCCTGTCCGGTGTGCTCGCTGGCGTCCGCCAACGCGGTCATCGCCGCGGACACCTTGTCGGACGCGGTTTTGAGCTTCTCATTGTCTTTGATGCCGACACGCACGTCGGCGATCGCCTGGGTTTCGTAGCTGCCAGCCGTGCCTGCGGTGGCGCCCAGTTCCTTAAGCCGAGCCGTGTATGCGTCGGTGAAATCCATCGAATACGGAATCATGGCCGCGGACAGCTGCGATTGGCCGGCACTGTAGTCTTTGGAGCCGCGCTGTTGTTCCTCGCCGGCGCGCTTGGTGAGCTCGTTCACCAAGCCGGATGTGCCACGCTGTTCGATGGTGCGAATCACCTCGTCGACGGCGTCGGCCGCGCCGATATGCCGGTATGCGGCGCTCACGTCGTTGACGGCGTTGGCCAGGTCTGCCACGGATTTAGCTACGGAGGTATCGCCGTTCAGTTCGGACGCGGTGCCGAGAATGGCGGGAAGCTGTGTGGCGTTGCCGATCGAACCAGACAGATGCGTGGTGTATGAGCCCACGTACGCGTCGATGTAGCCGTCGAACGCCTGATCGTGCGCTTTGGAACGTACGGCGATGGTCTGTTTGGCAAGCGCTTTCTCGTTGTCTCTGAGCTGTTCCAGTTGGGCGATGAGCTTGCGGTTGCGTTGCGAGCCGACGTTGGTCAGACCGTCCACCAAGGTGGTTGCGCGCTTGGTCAGGTCAGGCAGTGATTGCTGAACGTTGCCTTCCACCGCGGCGATGGACAGTGAGCTCATGGTGAAGTGCTTCGCCGTCACGTAGGCGTTGAAGGTCAGGTCCTCGCCCGGTTTGCCGACCGCAGCCACCAGGGTCGAGGTGTTGTCGGATGAGACGAGCACGCCGTCATCGGCGGTCACGTCACTGCCGACGCGTCCGGGAATGGTGAAGGCGACGATTGGCGTCAGATTGGCGGTCACGTCGGGTTTCGTGGCATGCAGGGCGATGCGTATGCCGATCATGCCGGAAGCGCCGGAAACGTCGGAAACGCTTACGTCGGGCCCGTTGAGGGTGAAGGAGGCGGATATTTTCCACGGCAATGCGACAACGCCTTTGGGAACGCGTTTCGACGTGGAGGATCCGCTGTTGGTCAGGAAAAGGCGGCCTGGTTTGTCGATGGAGGTGTAGGCGCTCATCACGTCATCATGCGATGCATCGGCCGCATACTGCCCATTCTGTTGCAAGGCCGATATCGCGTCGTTCACGCCGACTGCCGCGACGGGAGCGGCGGTGATGACGGCGACCGCGATCGCCGCGGCAAGCGGGCGTCGGGCACCGGATGGACGGTTCGCGGTGGCGTGGCGCATGCCGGACCTCTCAATCGCAATCGAAACAACTTTCCAAGGCATTTAATGTAGTGCCCGGCATGCCCGTCGGCAATGGACGTTCGCGCGGGGCGCGCGGAAAACGGACGGCTCAGGCGAAAACGTCGAGTACGCCCGGGGCTCCCCCGTTTTCGGCGATGCGCTTGTGGCGGCGCTTGGCCTCGGTCACCACGAATTCGCGGTACATTTCGGCGATTTCCGGATCCAGTCCGGCTTCGTCGGCAATGCGATGCAGACGCTCGATCTGGGCATGTTCACGCTGGTAATCGGCCGGCGCGAAGCCCGCACGCGCCTTGAGCACACCCACCTGCGACGTGTATTTGAACCGTTCCGCCAGCAGCGAGACGATGGCGGTGTCGACGTTGTCTATCGATTGGCGCAGCGAGGCGATTTTAGCCACCACATCGGCCACTTCGGGGTTATTCTGCGCGGTGCGCGCGTCGATGATGGTTTCGGATTCGGTTTCTTCTTCTGGCCGAAGCCAGTCATGTTCGCTGTCGCTCATGGGTATAAGCCTACCGCGCACCCTACCGCGGCATCTGCCGAACAGCGGTCACTTCGCGAAGTAACGCTGCAGCACGATGGTGGTTTCGGTGCTGACCGACACCGTGCGATGGATGAGGTTCAACAGCTCTTCGAGCTTGCTGGGCGATTCGACGCGAACGGTGAGCATGAAGCTGGGCGAACCGGCGACGGAATCGCAGGACATGATGCCGTCGATGTTTTTGAGCTTGTCTGGAATCTCGGCTTCCTGGGAGTAATCGATGGGCGTGACCGCGATGTAGGCGTTCACCGCAAGGCCGCGGCGCTCGTCGTCGATAACCGCCTTGTAGCCGCGGATCACGCCGCGACGCTCAAGCTTCTGCACGCGCGACTGCACGGCGGACACGGACAGGCCTGTCGCCTCGGAAAGGTGGGACAGCGTGGCTCGGCCATCCTTTTCAAGCATGTCGAGGATTACGCCATCGGTCGCGTCGAGCTGGCTCGCAACCGTACGTGCGCCTACCGGACCATTGTCACTGTTGGCCATTCATACCCCTTTTCCAACAATCCACTGCACCGGCCGCAATCGACCGTCCCCACTGCAGTTCCATGTTCTTTTTCTTCCTTACCATACCCACTACCGCGCACATACCGTCGCGGAATCGCCGCAGTTTATCCGGACGGCGCAACGCTGTCATGAAATATCTTTGTTTTATTTAGCTCATACCCCCATATCGACCATATATATTTTTCCCATTTATCTTTTCTCGTCGTATTTTTACCTATTTTTTAATTGACAACGTTGTCCAAAAAGTGGCCAATTTCACGAAATTCGTCGAAACGTACGCATAGGAAAGGGGCTACACGGCGATTGCCATGCAGCCCCTCAAACCTTCAGATTCGCTTGCAGCCGACGACTCAGTTGCCGTTGGTGGCGTTGCCGCTCTGCTGGATGAGCGACGCCATGAAATCGCGGTTGGTCGCTGTCTTCTTCAGGCGTGGCACGAGCGTCTGGTAGGCCTGTTCCGGCTCGAGGCCGCCCAGCAGGCGACGCAGACGGTAGATGATCGGCAGTTCCTGCGGATCGGTGATGAGCTCCTCGCGGCGGGTGCCGGAGGCGTTCACGTCGATGGCCGGGAACAGGCGCTTGTCGGCGAGCTCACGGCTCAGGCGCAGTTCCATGTTGCCGGTGCCCTTGAATTCCTCGAAGATCACCTCGTCCATCTTGGAACCGGTTTCCACCAGCGCGGAGGAGATGATGGTCAGGGAGCCGCCATTTTCGATGTTGCGGGCGGCGCCGAAGAACTTCTTCGGCGGGTACAGCGCCTGCGCGTCCACACCACCGGACAGGATGCGGCCGGAGGCCGGCGCGGCGATGTTGTAGGCGCGGGCCAGACGGGTCATGGAGTCGAGCAGCACCACCACATCCTGGCCGAGCTCCACGAGACGCTTGGCGCGTTCGATGGCCAGTTCGGCGACGGTGGTGTGGTCGGAGGCCGGACGGTCGAAGGTGGAGGAGATGACCTCGCCCTGCACCGTGCGTTCCATGTCGGTGACTTCCTCCGGACGTTCGTCCACGAGGACGACCATCAGGTGGACTTCCGGATTGTTGGTGGCGATCGCGTTGGCGATGTTCTGCAGGGTGATGGTCTTGCCGGCCTTCGGCGGGGACACGATCAGGCCACGCTGGCCCTTGCCGATCGGCGCCACGATGTCGATGAGGCGGCCGGTGAGCTTGTTCGGCGTGGTCTCCTGCTTCAGGCGTTCCTGCGGATACAGCGGGGTGAGCTTGCTGAACTGCGGACGATGCTGCGCTTCCTCGACGCTCATGCCGTTGATGGAGTCGATGGACTGCAGCGGCACGAACTTCTGACGCTGGTTGCGACGTTCGCCTTCACGCGGGGCGCGGATGGAGCCGTGCACGGCGTCGCCCTTGCGCAGGCCGTACTTCTTGACCTGGCCCATGGAGACATACACGTCGTTCGGTCCCGGCAGGTAGCCGGACGTACGCACGAACGCGTAGGAGTCGAGCACGTCGACGATGCCGGCGACCGGCACGAGGTCTTCCTTCGGCTCGTCGCGATGCTGGTCGCGGTCGGCGCGATCCATACGATCGTTGCGCTGGTCGCGGTCGGCGTTGCGGTCCATGCGGTCGGCGCGATCGTTACGGTCGTTGCGATCATTGCGATCGCCCCTGCCGCGACGCTCGTCACGCTCGTCGTAATCGCGGTCACGGACACGCATACGGCGGCCACGGCGATCGTTGCGTCCACGGCTGTGACGGTATTCGTTGTCTTCGGTCTCGTCGCGACGCTTATCATCGTCGGCGTCTTCCTGCGACGGCAGCGTGGCGAGGATGTCATCAAGGTCGCGCACGACGTCTTCGCTCTTCGGCCCGTCCGCCACGCGACGGCGGCGACGCGGCTCGAAATCGTCCCTACGGTCGTCATCACGACGGCGACGGCGGTCATCCTGCTTTGGAGCGGCATCGTCAAGGCCCAGTTCTGCGAGCAGGTCGGCGCCGGCTTCGGCGTCACGATGGCGACGACGCTTCGGCGCTTCATCGTTCGGCTTCAACGCGTCCACCGCTGCCACGGCATCCGCGACTTCGGAGGATTCCGCGGACTTGGCCTGCTTGGCACGGACGGGGCGTTCCTCCTGCTTGGCTTCATCGGCCTTCTTGTCCTTTGCCGATTTGACCTCAGCGTCTACGGCGGGAGCGGACTTTGGCGCGCGCACGGTGACGCCGGCCGGAGCCTGGCCGCCGGAACGGGCGGCTTGAAGTGTTGCGATCAGTTCGGTCTTGCGCATGGTGGAGACACCACGAAGTCCCATCTGCTTGGCGAGCTCCTTGAGCTCGGGCAGTTTCATATCATCGAGATTAGGGCTTGTTGCCACTGGTAGTTGCCTTTCCTTGGCTTCCACAGGCATGCGCCCGCGACAGCTGCAAAAAAGAATTGCGGAAAATTTCCGTCGAATGAAAAGTCCGCCGCGAAACATCGCGGTTTT
>OLOM01002339.1_pt1 | contig 11650 bp, 8 predicted proteins | sample 1672531 | NCBI WGS metagenome assembly OLOM01 (sample SAMEA3136696, study PRJEB25190) | human gut metagenome | reverse complement strand
ATGGTGTTACACTTGCTCCATAAGTACGCATTACTTCACGACGGAAAGGTTTCTGCTCATAAGAAACTTTAACCATATATACTTTACAATCAAGATCAAAATACGCACATGCCATAGAAAGTGCAGTTCCCCACTGACCTGCTCCTGTCTCTGTAGTAACTCCCTTTAATCCCTGCTGCTTTGCATAGTAAGCCTGTGCAATCGCAGAATTAAGCTTGTGACTTCCACTTGTATTATTTCCTTCAAATTTATAATAAATCTTTGCAGGTGTTCCAAGCTTCTTCTCTAAACAGTATGCACGTACTAATGGTGATGGACGATACATCTTGTAAAAATCTTTAATCTCCTGTGGAATTGGAATATAAGCATCTGTTTCATTCAACTCCTGCTTTACCAATTCTTTACAGAAAATTGGTTCTAACTCTTCTGCCTTTAAAGGTTCTAATGTTGCCGGATTTAATAAAGGGGCTGGCTTCTTCTTCATATCTGCACGCACGTTATACCAGCTATCCGGCATCTCATTCTCTTCAAGATAGATCTTATAAGGGATTTCTTTATTGCTCATGTTCTTCTCCTTTGCAAATGTTTTTCTTTTAATTTAATAATTTAACACTCTAGTCTAATACATTATGCTATACACAGTTTATACTATCTGTCTTCCCACGTCAAGTAGATTAACTATTTGATTTATTAGAGAAAACAAACGAAAAAAGAAATAATAGACCATAGTAAATGAAAAGTGAGAACAGATCAATAAAAATCCCCGACAGAGACAACTTCCGAGTAAGAAGTAGAACTTCCGACCACTCCCCTTTCTCTCCGCCAAAGACTATTGTATTCATTCCTTCTGGAGCCAACAAGCAGAAAATAAAAATATTAGCCCATAGCCAATGTAATGTGAGAACAAGTAAAAATGCCGAACAGGCATTTTCTACGCAGTGATATCTTTACATTGGCTATGGGCTAATATTTTTATTTTCGTCTGTTTTCTCCTAATGAATCAAATAGTAAAAATTTATATTTTTTGAGTAGAATATCAAATGTTTTTCTATAAAATGACATGATAATATATGTTTATATTGGCTGACTAATCTGTTGACACATTTTATAGAATTGCTATAATTTTATAGAGAATAAAGATCAGTACATGAATATATGAGAAGGAGAGATTATTGTGGTTAAAGTAGAACTATTAAAAGAACTGAATAACGGCATTCGTTTTTACGCTTTGGAGAATGAATCTTTGAAGCTTGTTGTTGTAAATATGGGATGTAGAATTATGGAAATCCTTGCACCTGATGCTTCTGGAAAAAGGTCTGATGTGATTCTTGGTCTTAAGAATATTGAAGATTATGCAAATGATCCGGCTTATTTTGGAGCTGTCATTGGTCGTGTTGCTAATCGAATCGGAGATGCACGTTTCACATTAAATGGAAAGACTTATGAACTCTATGCTAATAATGGAAAGAATCATTTACATGGGGGAAAAGAAGGATTTGATAAGAAAATCTTTGATGTTACTCCTTTAGAGAATGGTCTTCGTTTCCACTATCTTTCAAAAGATGGAGAAGAGGGTTATCCGGGTAATCTGAATCTGTATGTAACGTACACTTTAAATGACAATACATTTTCCATTCATTATGAGGCAGATACGGATGCGGATACTGTCGTAAACTTTACAAACCATCTGTATTTCAATCTTTCTAATACATTAGAAAAAGTTACCGAGCATTCCCTTCAGATTAATGCAGATTACATCGGCTGCGTAGATGATACTTGTCTTGCAACAGGGGAACTGCTTCCTGTAAAGGATACTCCTTTTGATTTTAATGAAATGAAGAAAATCGGACAGGATATTGAAGCAGATCATATTCAGTTAAAGAATGCTTTCGGCTATGATCATTCTTTTGTATTAAAGGGAGACGAACGACAGTTAACTTTAGAAGAACCGGTTTCTGGCAGAAGACTTGTTATCTCAACGACCGCTCCTGTTGTGCAGGTTTACACTGGTAACTTCCTGAAGGATGGCTGTATCGGAAAAGCGGGAAGAGTATATGAAAACAGAGAAGGCGTTGCTCTAGAAACACAGCTTATGCCAAATGCGATTCATACCGAAGAAAACCCTTCTGTTATCTTAAGAAAAGGGGAAAAATTTGAATCCACTACAAATTATATTTTTGAAACAATATAATTATAACTTGCCCCGCCAAAAATATTATAATTATGTAATCTATTAAGAAAAAGCAGCAACAAAACAGAATTCCCTACTATAAACTATGGCAGGGAATTCTGTTTGTTTTTTATGGAATCATGCTTGATACATTTTCTTTTGTTACTTTTTTATATGGCAGATAAACACATTTTTTGTTTTCGAATGTAATGTTCTCCATTCCTTTTCCTGTGACTGCGGCTGTGATAAGTTTCACCATCGCTTTTGCCTGTCCTTCTTTATCGTTATATACCGTTGCGGCGATTTTTCCTTCCTGCACTGCTTTTAATCCTTCTTTTGTGCCATCAATTCCAAAGAAAACAGGGATATTGGATTCTGTGTATCCAAGCTTTTCATAAGCATCTACCGCTCCAAGTACCATAGAATCGCTGTTTGCGATTACCATCTCTATATCTGTTTTATATTCTCCGATCAGCTGCATCATTCTTGTCTGTGCCTGGGCACGATTCCAGTTTGCAATCTGATAGCTTAGTTTTTCCAATGCAATTCCATTGGCTTTTAAACATTCTACGACACTTTCTGTACGAATGATCGCATCCTGATGTCCCATCTCTCCTTCTAAAATAACATACTGTATTTTTCCATCGTTATTTCTGTCAACTTTTTTATTGTCTTTAATGTAGTTTGCTGCAAGTTCTCCCTGTAATTCTCCCGACTGCTTTGCCTTTCCTCCTACATAGTAAAGTTTATCCCATCGCATCAGATCTTCTTCTACTGGCTCACGATTAAAGAAAATAATTGGAATATCTTTTTCTCTTGCTGCATCAATAATTTCAGACGGCTCCGTTCTGTCTGCCAGATTCACACACAAAACATTACATCCATCATTTATCATCTGTTTTATCTGATCGTTCTGAACTCTTTGTGACTTTGCCGCATCCATGATCGTCATACTTATGGCATAGCCCTGCTTTTCCATTGAACTGCATTCCTCTTTAAATGAATCTAACAATTCTCCAATAAAGGTGTCCTTTTGATCATAGCAGGCAACACCTATATAAATCTGATGATCCGTTTTGGGCTGGTTTTTACTGCACATAGAAAAAATCAAAGTCCCTACAAACGCTGCCATTATGATTATTCCTGTGATTTTTATCTTCATGCGGTCCTCCTGTTATCTGTTCTTTTACTTTATATTTATTCAAGTCGAGCAGCCGCGAGACTTGGCGCGTGATTCTGGTCAGCGTAAGCTGACATATTCTTTACAGAATCACTGCGCATCCTCGCGGAGCGTTTATCTCATTCGTCAAATCATATTGGGACTGCTTATTTGTCGCAATAAACTTGCTTGTCTCATTTTATTGACTGAGTGTAAATAACAAATCTTGATTTTCCTGCGAGAAAAGGTTCTGTCTGGTAAGTATAGTATACGGTACTTTCTGATTTTCCATCTGATAAAATGATGTACGTAACTTCTTGACTGTTTCAGCAACACATTGATAACCTGCCGTAAATTCATCAGATACAATAAGACTCTCTGCCCACCTTGTATCAAGATAATATACAGCCTCGGTGGAATTACCGATTCCATATACGATCGCTCCAGATAAATTATTTTGTTTGGCAGCTTCTCCGGCTTCTACAAGACTAGTATCATCCAATGCCAAAACTATATCTACCTTTCTTTGTGACTGTAATATTACTTTTTTCTTTATTCCTTCATCGCGAGATACCGACCATAAGATTTTTGCTCCACTATCCTTTAATGTATCACGAACTCCTTTTTCACGCTTGCTATCTGCTCCTGAACGACTGCTCTCTGTATAAATACCTATTTTCTTTCCTCTAAGATTTCCATTGTTATTTTCAAGAAGTTTTCCTGCTAAAGCGACACCCATATCGTACTGATCCGGCTCCGTTACCGGAATAGCTGATTTTTTTTCTACGTTGTTATCAGGACTTTCTCCCGCCAGCATTATCGGTACTTTTTTCTGTATTTTTTTTAGCTTGGAATACTCTTTACTGCCTCCAACCATCTTTACAATAATCGCATCGGCACCTTTATCAATTTCCTGCTGAACGACTTCTATCTCATCTTCCGACATATTGATATTCGCCTTACTGATTAGCACCGTATTCACTCCGTATTCCTGCGATGCCATTTTTAATCCATACTTAAAGGCGGACCACTGGCTCTCTTCTATGTCAGGAATGACCACAGCAATTCTTTCTGCTTTTTGCTCATTTTTATTATACAGCATAAAAAAAGCTAACGTTGCAACCAGAAGCCCTAAAACAATTTCGGTTAAAATAAAGGTTCTTTTTCCATTCTTCATGTTTCTTCCTGTTTATCTTTCTGAGACGAACTCTCAAACTTCTTCCGGTTTTCCTCTGAATAAATGATTGCCGGTATTTTGATTGAAACGGTTGTTCCTTCGTCTAATTCACTTTCAATATGTAATCCATACTGCTCTCCAAATAAAATCTTTATTCGGTTATTTACATTTACTAGTCCCACACCGGAACCTTTTTTATGTACTCTCTTCGTATCGGTGAGGAGAAATTCCACTTCCTCTTCTGGGATTCCCATTCCATTATCTGTTACAGACAGAAGAATTTCATCCTTCTGTCTGCTTCCACGAACAATAATTTCTCCGCAGTCATCCATTTCTCTTACACCATAATTAATCGCATTTTCTAAGATGGGCTGCAGAATCAGCTTTACGATACAACAGTCCAAGATATCCGGTGCGATATCAAAAGAAATCTGAAATTTATTTTTATAGCGTACCTTCTGAATATTCATATAACTTTGTGCATGCTGCAGTTCATCCTTAATAGATATAATCGTATGTCCTTTAGAAAGACTGATACGGAAAAGTCTTGCAAGCTGAGAAATCATGAATACGGCCTCATCATTCCTTTCTCCTTCGATCATCCATGTAATAGAATCTAATGTATTATAAAGAAAATGTGGATTGATCTGACTTTGGAGGACTTCCAATTCACTCTTTCTTCTCTCTGTCTGTTCCCATACAATTTTTTGCATTAACGCTGTATTTTGTTTATAAGATTCTCGAATAGATCTTCCCAGATGGCGAATCTCATGTGAACCTCCAATATAAATTTCTGACTCTTTTCCTTCTTCATATTCTGTAACGGAATTATTAAGCTTCATGATCGGACGTGAAATTCTTACGGATATAAGACGGTTAATTAATGTAAGCATCATCGCCATCAGTAAAATTAAAATAAGCACAAACTGCTTTATGTCAAGCATCTTACTTGAAAAAATAGAATATGGCATAACGCAGACTAACTTCCAGCCTGTATAACCAATCGTATCTACAACAATTTCTCTTCGCTCTCCATTGACTCTTTCTTCATACACACTTTCTTTTGCTGTCGCAGCTTTCTTACTGCTCTCATTTTTCATTCCATTATCAAGCTGTACCTGATGGGGATGATAGATAATCTGTCCATTGCTGTCACACAAATAAAAATACTGCCCGCTCCCCGCAGTATTAATTCTATCCATCATTCTTGCAATTCCTGAATAATCCATATCAACAAGCAGCACGCCTAATTGTGTATTGCTTCCATTCGTCAGCTCGACAACACGACTTGAAGAGATAACCCAGTAATATCGACAGGACCCATCATCGAATAAATTCTGTACATGCGGTGTAGAAAAATGAATATTTTCCATCTGATTCATCGCATGCATAAACCACTCCTGTTTTGTCACGTTCGGATCTTCTTTCTGTGCCACAACAGGTTCTGCTTCCATCAGGCTTCCGGATTTGTTATAAATAGCAATGCTGCGAAGATTTTCTTTATTCGCTTCATATAAAAGATTCATCCCACTGTGAATCTTATCTGATTGACTGGAAATATCACTTTCTTTTATAATATCGTAATATAAAGCATCAGATATCTGCCGCATATTGATCAGATAATCTTCCACACTCTCTATGGTCTGATCCATCAGCTTTTGATTATTTTCTAATATCTCCTGCCTTGACATACTGGAAAAACGCAAGTACATCACACTTCCCATACACAGCATGATCACTGCGGAAATAACAGAAAAGGCAATCATCAATGTTGTCTGTATATTTCCCGGTTTATACATAAATAATTTTTCTTTACATCCCTTCTTAAATGTTTTCATACTCTGTCCTGTATTTTGATGGGGATACCCCATATTGTCGTTTAAATACATAGCTAAAATAATTAGGGTCTGTGTATCCTACACTTTTTGCAATCATATAGCTCTTTTCATTTGTCTCTACAAGCATCCTGGCTGCCTTTTCCATACGATAACCTGTAAGATAACCAACGAAAGACTTTCCTGTTTCTTTTTTAAATATACTGGAAAAATAAGAATTAGAAACTCCTAATTCCCTGCATATATCGTCTAAACCAAGTGACTCTTCCTGATAATTATTGTGTACATATTCCTTTGCCTGATCAATAAGAGATCTCTTTGAATGATCTCTGGCATTTGCCATATCTTCATGTAATGCCAGACACAAGTTTAAAAGCCATTTTTCAAGTACCTGTGGTTCCATATTGCTTAGCAGCGTATATAACTGCCCTGCTCCACCGGATAATTTTTGAACATCCAGTTCATTATTCACCATAAAATGATACATTTCACTGATAAGTTCCATTACTGCTACGTGATATTTCTCTAGAGACTTTGTCGGAACAATCTTATGTTCCATATAGCGTTCTACTGCACTCTTAACATCCGGATTCTTCCCAAGACAGATCATCTTAAAAAGATATGCCAGTTCTGTTCCATCAGCCGCCTCTGTCGCTACCTTTCTTTTTGGAACGATCTCTTTTAAATTAATTGCCTGGTTGCTTCCATATAGTACCCGGTAAGAAACTGCTTCTCTTGCACTCTGATAAGACTTCACAAGCTCAAGAATGTTATCACAGACCTGACCAACTCCTACCGTCACAACTGCTCCGATCATATGATTTACATATTTACAAAAACGATCACAGGAATCCGTAAGTTCTGAAACTTCTTCTTTGCTTTCTAACTGAACAATCATTACCGTATCCCCTAAATAATTAAATCTCTTTCCTCGCCACTTCTCTTCTAGTCTTTCTCCAGCCTGGCGGTCAACAGAAATAGCTAAAAGCTGAACATCTATATCTTTCGGCACCTGTGTTGTTGAAGTATGTATAATAATGCAGGCATACCATGGACCTGTAAAATCAATCTCATAGTTCATAATATACTTGCCAAGTTCCTCTTCCGGAACTCTTCCTTCTATCAGTGTTGAATAAAAGTTCGCCTGCAGCAGCGGTAGAGAATCCTTATAATACTTTTTAAGAAGCTCTGCACCTTTCTTTTCATTAATTTCCTGATCTAATTTCTTCTTTAAATCTTCAAAAACTTTTGTGATTTCTGCAGCATTCAATGGTTTTAATATATACTCTTCAATTTCAAGATGTACCGCTTCCTTGGCATATTCAAAATCATCGAAGCCAGTAAATAAAACTAACTTCGTTGCAGGATATTTTTCTCTTATCTGACCACATAATTCCAGCCCATCCATATATGGCATCCGAATATCCGTCATCACTACATCCGGTTGGATCTCCTCTAACATTTCTAACGCTTTTAGTCCATTATTTGCATGTCCTACAACGGAAAATCCTAATTCGTTCCATTTTACCTTTTTTGCAATTATCTGAGTTACTTCTTCTTCGTCATCAACTAATAATAATGTATACATAACCTCTCTCCTCATTTATTACTATTATATCAATTTTCCAAACATAAGTAAATCTCAGCACAACAAAAATAGTGCCAGCAGCTACGATCCTTAAATCGTTTCTGCTGACACTATTTTCTCATATATTTATATATTACCAAAGAGGAATTTTAATTATTTCTTCTGTACGTATTTCAGACAGTCAAGTGTTACTGCGATAAGAATAATGATACCTGAGAATACGAACTGAAGGTTTGTATCAATACCAAGAATTGTAAGGGAGTATGTTAATGCTGTAAAGATACATACACCAGTAACTACACCGGAAATCTTACCGATACCACCAGTAAAGGATACACCACCAACTACGCAGGCTGCAATGGCATCCATATCCCAGCCCTGTCCATAAGCAGCGGAACCGGAACCTACCATTCTCGCACATTCAAGCCAAGAACCGAATCCATAAAGGATACCAGCCATAACGAATGCTCCAAGTGTAACTGCGAATACAGAAATACCGGAAACTGCTGCAGCTTCTGGGTTTCCACCAACTGCGTAAAGATTCTTTCCAAATGTTGTTTTATTCCAGATGAACCATACGATTACGATAGCAGCAAGTGCCCATAAAATAATTGTTGGGAATCCATTTACTTTAGGAATAATCATATTTGGAATGGTTGCTTCAATAGAACCAAAGGATACACCTTTTGTTGCATAAGTTACTAAACCAAAAATTACAAGCATGTTCGCCATTGTCGATATGAATGGATGCATCTTGAACTTCGCTGTAAAAAATCCTGCTATACTTGTAAATACCGTACATAAAACAATACATACAACTAAAGCTAAAATTACTCTTCCAACAACCGGAACGTTTGTAAAATCAAAGATATGTCCGAATACAGAACCAGTATTTACACCCTGATGCATAATAATAGTTGCAGCGGTCATACCCATACCAACCATTCGTCCAACAGACAAGTCTGTACCTGTTAGGAGGATTAATCCTGCTACACCAAGTGCCAGGAACATTCTAGGGGAAGCCTGCTGGAGAATGTTCAGTATATTATTATATGTGAGCAGAGGGGTTCCTTTTTTAATAGGAGTGATCACACATAATGCAATAAAGATTAAAATAATAGCAATGTACAATCCATTCTGTAAAAGGAATGTTCTACGATTGAATGTATATTTATAGTTCTCCCACTTCTGTGCCATCTCTTCTGCGAATGTGAAATCTGACAAACGCAGTAAATCTATAAGATGATACTTATAAGTAAGAGCATCATGTTTTCTGTCTTTAATTCGCTGTTTTTCTTTTTCCAGCTCTAACTTTTCATTAGAAATACGGTTCTTATGTACGTAATTCTCTTCTTTAATCTCAACCTGGTCAGACATACCTGCCAGTGCTTCTTTATGCTCTTTTTCTAACTGAGCAAGACGCTGTTTATGGTCTTCTAAAGCTTTCGCTTTTTCTGCCTCACAGCTTTCTTTTACTGCATTATAATACAGTTTTTCAAAGTTCTCTTTCAGGTAACCTTCTGCATCTGCGATCAGTTTTGCAACTTTATCTTTATTCTGTGCTTCTACAGCTTTTGCCTGATTTAACTTTGCCTCAAACTCTTTAATTTCATATTCTTTCTCTCCTTTAGAGAGAGTTTTATCTCTTTTTACACTTTCGATAAGATTCTGGTACTCGATTACTTCTGCTGTACCATGTTCTCTTAATTCATCAATTTCTTTTTGAATTTTACCAACATATTCATCAATTGGCTGTCTCAGCTGTCTTTCCTGTTCAGCCGTAAGAATTTCACCATTTGCCATATCTATCTTCTCCCTTAATTATAGGTATTTTGCACTCAGTCTCAAAAGTTCTTCCTGATTTGTTTCCTTGGTATTTACAATTCCGGAAAGATGTCCGTTTGACATAACACCAATACGGTTTGTAATTCCAAGAATCTCCGGCATCTCAGAAGAAACAACAATAATTGTCTTTCCTTCTTTTGCCATCTTGATAATCAACTCATAAATTTCATATTTTGCTCCAACATCGATACCACGAGTTGGCTCATCCATCATAAATACCTGTGGACTACGCTCCAGCCATCTTCCGAAAATAACCTTCTGCTGATTTCCACCGGAAAGACTTGAAATCATATCTCCAGGACCCATACATTTTGTATGCATGACTTTAATTTCATTTGCAGTTGCCTTTACCATCTTAGAATCAGAAATGGCAGCTCCACTTTTATATGCATGTAAGTTTGCGATCGTCGTATTGAAAGTCAAATCTCCTTTTAAGAAGAGACCATTCGCTTTTCGTTCCTCTGTAATAAGAGCAAATCCATAATCCATCGCTTCTTTTGCACAACTAAAGTTCATAAGTTTATTGTTCAGATAAACTCGTCCTGACGCTCTTGTTCGTATACCAAAAATCGTCTCTAACAATTCAGTACGGCCTGCTCCAACCAGACCATATAATCCAAAGATTTCTCCTTCTCGTACATCAAAGGAAACATCTTGTAAATACGGCTCAAACTTTGTTGACAAATGCTGAACCGACAACACAACATCTTTCGGCTGATTATCTACAGGTGGGAAACGATTCTCAAGAACTCGTCCTACCATCGCTGCGATCAGCTCATTCATATCTGTCTCTTTTGCACTCTTTGTCATAACAAGATTTCCATCTCGAAGTACTGAGATTTCATCACAGATTTCAAAGATTTCATCCATCTTATGAGAAATATAGATAAGGGAAATACCCTGATCACGTAACATTCTCATCATTTCAAAAAGCTTTTCTACTTCCTGTACTGTAAGAGATGAAGTAGGCTCATCTAATACAATTACTTTAGAATTATAAGAAATTGCCTTTGCAATTTCACACATCTGTCTTTGAGATACAGACATGTTTCTCATAGGCTGATCCAAGTTTACTGTCATACCTAACTTACGGAATAACTTGGATGCCTCATTCTTCATTCTCTTTTCATCAATTACTCCAAGAGAATTCACTGGATATCTTCCAAGGAAAAGATTATCCACTACGTTTCTTTCAAGGCACTGATTCAATTCCTGATGTACCATTGCGATTCCATTTTCCAATGCATCCTTCGGACCGGAAAAGTTTACTTCTTTTCCATCCAGATATATATTTCCTTCATCTTTCTGGTATGTACCAAAAAGACATTTCATCATTGTTGACTTACCGGCACCATTTTCTCCCATAAGACCCATAACAGTTCCTTTCTTCACATCAAGATTGATGTGATCAAGTACTCTGTTTCGACCAAATGATTTACTCATACCACGTATCGATAAGATAGTATCGTCTCTCTTATCCTCCATACTTTCTGCTCCTATAACTAATATATTTACTGATATTACTTCTTTACTTCTTGAAAATTTCAGGGAGAATAACTTCTCCCTGAAACCTTCTTTGTTAACTTCTTGTTAACATCACTATAAATTCTCAAAAATATGTTCATTATATGCAAGTATGTTCAACTACATAATCTGAAACATCTGAAATTGAAAATCTGTACGCTCTAAATAGTTAGAAACTACTGATTTAAAATAGCTGTGTAAGAAGCTGCGTTATCTGTCTTAACCATGTTGATTGCAAATGCATCGTACTGGCTTGGGTTTCCAAGACGGTTTGTAACGTTAGATTCTGTCTGTCCGTCACCACCGATGTACTCTACATCAAGATTTAAAAGATCATCATAGTTCTGTAAAA
>OLOM01002337.1_pt1 | contig 11658 bp, 7 predicted proteins | sample 1672531 | NCBI WGS metagenome assembly OLOM01 (sample SAMEA3136696, study PRJEB25190) | human gut metagenome | reverse complement strand
CGTTATATGGAATCTCTCTCTTCCTATGCAAGACAGTTCCTGGGACAGATGGAGAAGCCGGATGTGGAGAGCATCGAAGGTCTGCCGCCGGCCATTTCCATTGATCAGAAATCTACCAACCGCAATCCCCGTTCCACAGTAGGAACAGTGACAGAAATCTATGATTATTTCCGACTTCTGTATGCCAGAGTGGGAATCCCTCATTGTCCGAAGTGCGGAAGAGAGATTAAGAAGCAGACAGTTGACCAGATGGTAGACAGTATCATGTCTTTTCCGGAGAGAACGAAGATCCAGCTTCTGGCGCCTGTTGTGCGGGGGCGCAAGGGAACTCATGCAAAGCTTCTGGAGCAGGCAAAGAGAAGCGGATATGTACGTGTGCAGATTGACGGAAACCTGTATGAGCTTTCCGAGGAGATCAGTCTGGACAAGAATATCAAGCATAATATAGAGATTGTGGTAGACCGTCTGATCGTGAAGCCCGGGATTGAGAAAAGACTCTCAGATTCCATTGAGACAGTGCTGGATCTGGCAGAGGGCCTTCTGATGGTAGATACTATGGATGGAAATATTCACAATTTCAGCCAGAGCTTTTCCTGCCCTGACTGCGGTATCAGTGTGGATGAGATTGAACCGAGAAGCTTTTCTTTCAATAATCCTTTTGGTGCCTGCCCGGATTGTCTGGGACTTGGGTATAAAATGGAATTTGATATTGATCTGATGATCCCGGATAGATCTCTGAGTATCCTGGATGGTGCCATTGTGGTCACAGGATGGCAGTCCTGCACAAATGAGGGAAGCTTTTCCAGGGCAATCCTGGATGCTCTTGCCAGAGAATATGATTTCAGCCTGGCAACACCTTTTGAGGAGTATCCGGAGAAGATACAGGACATTCTGATCAACGGAACTAATGGACATTCTGTAAAGGTTTACTATAAAGGGCAGCGCGGAGAGGGCGTTTACGATGTGGCGTTTCCGGGGCTGATCCGAAATGTGGAGCAGCGTTACAGAGAGACAGGCTCTGATGCCATGAAGCAGGAGTATGAATCTTTCATGCGCATTACTCCATGTAAAACCTGTAAAGGTCAGAGACTGAAGAAGGAATCACTGGCTGTGACTGTGGCGGATAAGAATATTTATGAGGTCACCAATCTTTCCATAGAGAAGCTGAAAGCCTTTCTGGCGGATATGCAGCTCTCCGAGCAGCAGCAGCTTATTGGCAGACAGATTCTGAAGGAAATCAGGGCAAGGGTAAGTTTCCTGTCAGATGTAGGACTGGATTATCTTTCATTGGGACGTGCGACAGGAACTCTTTCCGGCGGCGAGGCGCAGAGAATCCGTCTGGCTACCCAGATTGGTTCCGGGCTGGTAGGAGTTGCCTATATTCTGGATGAACCGAGTATCGGACTTCACCAGAGGGATAATGACAGACTTCTTGGTTCTCTGATGAAACTGCGTGATCTTGGAAACAGCCTGATCGTTGTGGAGCATGATGAAGATACCATGCGTGCCGCAGACTGTATTGTAGATATAGGTCCCGGTGCAGGGGAGCATGGCGGACAACTGGTTGCCATGGGAACTGCAGAGGATTTGATGAAGAATGAGGATTCCATCACAGGAGCTTATCTGAGCGGAAAATTAAAAATCCCGGTACCTTTGGAGAGACGGAAGCCAACCGGTTTTCTTACTGTCAAGGGGGCGGCAGAGAATAATCTCAAGAATATCGATGTGAAGATACCTCTTGGGATCATGACCTGTATCACAGGAGTTTCGGGCTCAGGTAAAAGCTCTCTGATCAATGAGATTCTTTATAAACGCCTGGCAAGAGATCTGAACCGGGCAAGAGTGATTCCGGGAAAACATAAGGATATTCTGGGAACAGACCAACTGGATAAGGTTATCAATATTGACCAGTCACCTATTGGCCGTACTCCACGTTCCAATCCTGCGACTTATACCGGGGTATTTGACCAGATCAGAGATCTTTTTGCAGCAACAGCAGATGCCAAGGCAAAAGGATATAAGAAAGGACGATTCAGTTTTAATGTAAAGGGCGGAAGATGTGAGGCATGCAGCGGTGACGGTATTATCAAAATTGAGATGCATTTTCTTCCGGACGTATATGTACCATGCGAGGTCTGCAAAGGTAAGAGATATAACAGAGAAACCCTGGAAGTAAAGTATAAGGATAAGAATATTTACGATGTGCTGAATATGACGGTGGAGGAAGCACTGACTTTTTTTGAGAATGTTCCTTCTATTAAAAGAAAGATACAGACTCTTTATGATGTAGGACTTTCCTATATCCGGCTGGGACAGCCGTCCACAGAGCTTTCCGGAGGAGAGGCACAGAGGATCAAGCTTGCCACAGAGCTGAGCAAGCGCAGCACAGGTAAGACTATCTACATTCTGGATGAGCCTACCACAGGTCTGCATTTTGCGGATGTGCATAAGCTGGTGGAGATTCTGAAACGATTATCGGAGGGCGGTAATACAGTAGTTGTGATCGAGCATAATCTGGATGTGATTAAGACCGCAGATTATATCATTGATATCGGACCGGAGGGCGGAGACAAAGGAGGTACCGTAGTTGCTCAGGGAACTCCTGAGGAGGTGGCACAGTCACCGGTTTCCTATACCGGAAAATATGTAAAGAAATATCTGAAATAATCTTGAAATCATATTGCAGGACTTTCTTTTTAAATGGAAGTTGTATATAATAGAAGAGATTATTTATAGCAATTCTCGTAAATAATATATTTTGATCCGGCTTATCAGGATGTGAAGCCCTGTTGGACTGTTTTGATCGCATTATTTTATGGAGTTGTTATAACTAAACCGGATAAGTCCCCGGTAGAGACTGTAAAAAGTAATGATCAGTTGAAGGGGATGAGGAGAACGTAAGAACAGAAAGGGGATTTCCATGCCGACAAGTGATATTGGAATTGACCTGGGAACCAGGAACAGTCTGGCTTATTCTACAGGAAAGGGGCTTGTGCTAAATGAGCCTTCGATCGTAGTTTATGATAAAAATACAGAGAAGATACGTGCGATCGGTGAAGAAGCCCGTCTGATGGAAGGGCGCATTACTTCAGATATGGAGATCATCCGTCCCATCAGACAGGGCGTGATCGTTGATTATACAGTTACAGAGAAGATGTTGAAATACTTTATATCCAGAGCAATAGGAAGAAGAGCTTTCCGCAAGCCCAGGATCAGTATCTGTGTTCCCAGTGGAATTACAGAGATTGAGAAAAAGGCAGTGGAGGAAGCAACCTATCAGGCTGGTGCCAGAGATGTCTATATGGTGGAGGAACCTATAGCTGCGGCAATCGGAGCCGGGGTGGATGTGACCAAGCCCTTTGGAAATCTGGTCGTAGACATTGGAGCCGGAACTTCGGATGTTGCGGTTATCTCTCTTGCGGGGGTTGTGGTTTCCGCTTCTGTGAAAGTTGCAGGTGACACTTTTAATCAGGCTATACTGAACTATGTGAGAAAGAATCATGGACTTTTTATCGGAGAAGATATGGCGGAGAAGATCAAAATTCAGATTGGTACGGCTATAGAGGAATCAAATCCGAGAACAATGGAAGTAAAGGGGAGAAATGTGATCACCGGTCTGCCGAAGACAGTGACACTTACCTCAGAAGAAATACGTGTGGCGTTAAAGGATGCTACAAGCCAGATTGTGGAGACTGTTCATGGAATTCTGGAAAAGACACCGCCGGAACTGGCTGCGGATATTGTAGACAGAGGAATCGTACTTACAGGCGGCGGTGCCCTTCTTCATGGGATGGATACACTGATCGAGCAGAGAACCGGAGTAAGTACACTGACTGTGCAGGATGCAATGAGCGTGGTCGCAGTGGGAACCGGTAAGTATGCAGAGGTAATGGCACGTTTTGACGGATAAAGCAGGAGGTACTGCACAGTGCAGTGCCTTTTTGCGTTGTCAGAGGCTCAAAGAAGCAGGAGGTGTGGAGAAAAGCACATGAGTGAAACTGTCACAGGATACATAGATCATGTTATTTTCAGAAATGAAGATAACGGATATACAGTTATGGTACTGAAAGGTACAAAAAAAGAGGAAGAGCTGACCTGCGTGGGAAGTTTCCCTGCGATCACACAGGGGGCATCTATTGAAGCAACCGGAGTATATATACATCATCCGGTATATGGCAAACAGTTTCAGATCAGTTCTTTTACAGAGAAGATGCCGGAGGATACATATGGAATAGAACGTTATCTGGGTTCGGGCGCCATCAGGGGAATCGGTGCTGCACTGGCTGCCAGGATCGTGCGGAAGTTTGGAGATGACACACTCCGTATCGTAGAAGAAGAGCCAGAGCGGATTGCAGAGGTAAAGGGGATCAGTGAGAAAAAAGCCCGGGAGATCGCTGCGCAGGTAAGTGAGAAGGCAGAGATGCGAAAAGTAATGATCTTTCTGCAGAAATATGGGATTTCCCTGAACCTGGGCGCAAAGATTTATCAGAAATATAAGGAATCTGTCTATACGATCCTTCAGGAGAATCCTTACAGACTTGCGGAAGATATTTCCGGTGTGGGATTTAAGATTGCTGATGAGATTGCTGCCAGAGTCGGTATTCACGCAGACTCAGATTACAGAATCCGCAGCGGAATGCTGTATACTCTTCTGCAGGCTTCGGGAGAAGGACATACTTATCTTCCGAGGGAACAGTTATTTACAAGATGTGCCAGACTTCTGGGAGTAGATGAATCCTATATGGAGAAACATCTTATGGATATGGTTATTGACAGGAAGCTGGTGCTGAAAGAAAAAAGCGGAGAAACTATCGTTTATCCGGCACAGTATTATTATCTGGAACTGAACACTGCCAGGATGCTTAATGAACTGAATATTGTGTGTCCTGAGGATAAAGAGCTTGTCAGGCACAGAATTGAGCTGATCGAGAAAGAGACAGGAACTGTTCTGGATGAAATGCAGAAGAAAGCAATCACTGAAGCAGCGGATCATGGACTCTTTATTCTTACAGGAGGCCCCGGTACAGGTAAAACGACAACGATCAATGCGATTATCCGCTTTTTTGAGGGAGAAGGTGCAGAGATTCGGCTGGCTGCACCTACCGGACGTGCTGCAAAGAGAATGACAGAGACTACCGGATATGAGGCGCAGACAATTCACCGTCTGCTGGAACTGAATGGAATGCCGGAAGAAGAGAGGGACGGGCATTCAGCTAAATTCGAGAGGAATGCACAGAATCCGCTAGAGGCAGATGTGATCATTATTGATGAAATGTCTATGGTGGATATTCATCTGATGCATTCTCTTCTTCTTGCAGTGGTAGCAGGAACCAGACTGATCCTTGTGGGGGATGAGAATCAGCTTCCGAGTGTAGGCCCGGGCAATGTGCTGAGAGATATTATCCGAAGCAGATGTTTCCCTGTAGTGGAACTGACTAAGATATTTAGACAGGCATCAGAGAGTGATATTGTTGTAAATGCTCATAAGATAAATAAGGGAGAACAGGTTCAGATCAATAATAAGAGCAGGGATTTCTTTTTTCTGAAGAGATATGATGCAGATATCATTATAAGAGTAGTGATCGCGTTGATCCAGGAGAAACTGCCGCGCTATGTAGATGCCAAACCCTTTGAGATACAGGTACTGACACCTATGAGAAAGGGACTTCTGGGAGTAGAGCGGCTGAATCAGATCCTGCAGAGATACCTGAATCCGCCGGAAGACGGGAAATCCGAGAGGGCGGTTGGAGACCGGCTGTTCCGCACAGGGGACAAGGTCATGCAGATCAGAAATAATTATCAGATGGAATGGGAAATCCGGGGACGATATGGGGTTGTCATTGAGAAAGGCGTGGGAGTATTTAACGGAGACACCGGAATCCTCAGGGAAATCAATGAATTTGCTGAGACAGCAGAAGTGGAATTTGAGGATGGACGTTTTGCAATGTACTCGTTCAAACAGCTGGAGGAACTGGAACTTGCATATGCTATTACAATCCACAAGTCTCAGGGATCTGAGTATCCGGCAGTCATACTTCCATTGCTTTCCGGACCACAGATGCTTTTAAACAGGAACCTTCTTTATACCGCAGTTACCAGAGCAAGAAAATGTGTGACGGTTGTGGGAAACGAGGAGACCTTTGCAGAGATGATACGCAATGAAAAACAGCAGAAGAGATACAGTGCACTGGATGAACGGATCAGAGAACTGAGTGAGACTACAGGGGATAATAATACAGATGGTGAAGAATGATATTGCAGACTGTGATCTGATGACTGAATAATAACAGAAAAAAATTTATTTCGATAATATGAGAAAAACAGAAATACAGAGGATAGCAAAACAAAGAGTAAAATAGTGGAAGGAAATGGAAATGAAACGGTTTCTGAACATGGTTGCTGACATTTTTTACCCGAGATGCTGTCCGGTCTGTCAGAAAATACTGGCAGATCAGCGAAGGATGATCTGTCCGGAATGCGAGAAAGAACTTCGTCCGATTGGTCATCCCAGATGTTATAAATGTGGAAAACCCATAGAAACAGGGGAATACTGCAGAGACTGTCAGAAACACAGGCATATGTATGAACAGGGAAGAGGTATTTTTGTCTATGATGGCATAATGAGAAGATCTGTTACCAGATATAAGTACTATGGATGCAGAGAATACGGTGATTTTTATGCCAGAGCAATGTATCGATATGCGCAGAAAGAATTGCGGGAATGGAAGCCGGATCTGATCGTGCCGGTTCCGGTACACAGGTCGAAGGAGCGGCAGAGAGGTTTTAATCAGGCTGCATATCTGGCGGAGAAACTCGGTCATTATACCGGGATTTCCACAGATGTCAATATTGTGCAGAAAGTTTTAAAGACAAAGTCGCAGAAAAAACTGAATGCTTTGCAGAGAAGAAAAAACCTGGAAAAAGCGTTCTGCGTGACCGGGGATGTCAGGGGAAAGAATATCCTGGTGATAGATGATGTGTATACAACAGGAAGTACGATCGATGCAATGGCCGGATGCCTGAAGAGAAAAGGTGCCGGAAATGTTTATTTTCTTACGGTTTGCATAGGCAGGAGATAAGAAAAAACACTTTTCATACATAATGATATATGTTACAATTAATCTGTATGATTATATGAATGATATCAGGTTGTTGCTGAGAACAGAGTGAACAGTAATAGCGGATTATAGCAAAAGGAAAAGCATACAGTAAGGAGTAATTTATGTTAAATGAAGAGAAGATAAAAATCATGAATAAACTTGCCATGTATGAACAGGGTGAAGGAAAGAAATATCTTCCGGTCAGCAGGTACTACCGTAGTGATTATATCGGACTTGCCATGATTAAGAATTTTTTCCTTGTTACGATTGGGTATTGCCTGATTCTGGCCGGTATCGCAGCATATTTTGCTGAATATCTGATAGATAATGTTCATAAGATGAACCTTGTTTCACTGGGCGTGGAAGTTATTCTGGGGTATGTGGCAGTGCTGGTACTGTTTTCTGTCCTGACATATATCCAATATACGGTGAAATACCATAAAGCAAAGAAAAGTGTGAAAAATTATTATGAAGAACTTACACAATTAAGTAAAATCTACGGTCGCGAAGATAAAAAATCTTCAGCCAGAGGAGTTACAGGAGGATATAAAAAATGACAGCATTACTCGAATTAAAACAGCGAATAAAGAATTTATACAGCCAGTATGAGATTTATATCCTGCCTGTCTTACGTTTCGTTCTGGCAATGGTTTATTTCATATGGATCAATACCAATATGGGATATATGAAACAGATCGATAATATATTTATTGTTCTGATCCTTGCACTGATCTGTTCCATTCTTCCTTCGGGTGTAATGATTTTTGTAGGATTTGCCCTGATGGTCGCACATGGTTATGCACTGGGGATAGAAGTTGCAGGTTTTATGCTTGTGCTGATCCTGTTTATGGCAATTCTCTTCCTGAGATTCAGTTCAGACAATAATTTAGTACTTGTATTTACACCGCTTTCCTTTGGGTTCAGTGTTCCGACGCTTCTTCCTATCGGAAGCGGACTTTTGTGCAATGCGTTTTCTGCACTTCCTGCAGGCTGCGGAGTGATTATTTACTATTTTATCCGTTTTATACGTGTACAGCATAAACTTCTGGAAAACCCGGATGTTGCCATAGCTGACAAATTAAAACTTCTGACAGATGGAATCGTGCAGAACTGGGGAATGTGGATCACAGTGATTGCCTTTATCGCAGTGATTCTGCTGGTGAATCTGATACGTACCCGCTCTTTTGACTATGCATGGAGAATTGCCATTATTGCAGGTGGAGTTGTGTATGTTCTGATGATTATTGCAGGTGGATTTTATTTTAGACTGGATATTGATGTTGTTACGCTGATCATTTATACAGTGATCTCTGTGGTGATAGGATTACTTCTTGAATTCTTTGTATTTGGTGGTGACTATACCCGTACCGAGAGACTGGAATATGAGGATGATGAATATTATTATTATGTAAAAGCAGTGCCGAAAGCCTGTGTCACAACATCTGAAAGAAGTATAAAGAAGATTAACGGAAGTTCTGCAAAGGATGAAAGACCGGCAAAGGATAACGTTGTTTCTTATGCGAATCCTATTTTTCATGGTGATGAGAAAGCAGTGACGACAGATGGGGCTGTAGCACCTGTAGAGAGAAAGAAAGATATTGACAGCGTGGATTTTGAGAAGAAACTGGAAGAATCATTAAAAAATCTGTAAAAAGCAGTTTCCGGTAACGATGAGACATACGAGCCAAAATTCCATTGCCGCAGGCAATCTGGAATGAATTTTGGCTACGTTACTGTGAACGGAGTGAACAGTAACACAAAATCCACTGAAAACATTTTCAACGATAAGATATATAAAAATGATAAGGAAAGGAGAGCCATATGCAGGATTTTTCAGGAAATTTGATAGAAACATTATCAAGACTGGCATTTCCTAAGATTGGGATTATAGATATCATACAGATTGCACTGATCGCTTTTTTTGTATATCAGTTCATGGTATGGATCAAATATACTCATGCATATACACTTCTGAAAGGAATACTGGTCGTTCTCCTCTTCATTCTGATCGCATATATTTTCAGGATGAATACGATTCTGTGGATTTTTTCAAATCTGGCAAGTACACTGATCGTAGGTGTGATCGTTATTTTTCAGCCGGAGCTCAGAAAAGTTCTGGAACAGCTTGGACAAAAGCGGATCATGGCTTCACTGATACTTTTTGATGCAGGTAAAGAGGTGAAGGAAAGATTTACGGATAAAACCATCAGTGAGCTGGTCAAAGCATGTTTTGATATGGGAGAAGTTAAGACCGGAGCACTGATCGTAATTGAGCAGAATGAGCTGCTGACCGATTATATAAGAACAGGTATTAATCTGGATGCAATCCTTACCAGTCAGCTTCTGATCAATATATTTGAACATAACACACCACTTCATGACGGAGCTGTTATTGTAAGAGAGAACAGGATTGTGGCTGCAACATGCTATCTTCCACTGTCTGATAATATGGAACTGAGCAAACAGCTTGGAACGCGGCACAGGGCAGGTGTGGGGATCAGTGAGCAGACAGATTCTGTTACGATCATTGTATCAGAGGAAACCGGTCAGGTATCTGTAGCGCAGGGAGGAAAGCTGACCAGAGGTGTAAACAGTGCAAAACTCAGAGAAATCCTGGTCAGAGCGCAGAATAAGCAGGTTGTAGACAACAGCAAACTTCGCCATTTACTGAAAGGAAGAGTGAAGCATGAAGAAGCGAAAAATAACAGATAATATACCTCTGAAAATCATGTCTGTCGCAATAGCTGTTGTGCTATGGCTGATCGTTGTAAACATAGATAATCCGACAGGAACCAATTACTATACGCTCAATGATGTGGAACTGATCAACAAGGAATATGTGGAATCTTCAGATACCATCGGTAAGATGTGTATGCCGGAACAGAACCAGGATTCCATAAAAGTTGCGATCACTGCAACCAAGAAGATCAGAGACAAGATCAAAGTCACAGACATCTCTGCGGTAGCTGATCTTCAGCAGGCGGTAAGCCTGGATACAAATCCGGTTATGGTTCCTATTACCGTTACCTGTTCTGTACCGGGGGTATCTCCCAGTGATATCAAAGTTACTCCTCAGAATCTCAGTGTAAATCTTGATGAAAAAGAGACACAGGAGTTTGTGGTAAATGTCAGCAGAGGTGATACGAAACCGGGCAAAGATTATGAAGTAGGAAGTCTGACTGCCAGTCCGGAGAAAGTAAGGATTACAGGTCCGAAGACGCTGATCAATAAAATAGATAAGGTAAATGCTTCCATTGAACTGGATGGGAATACAGAGGATTTTACACAGGATGTAAACCTTACGATCATTGATAAGAATCAGGAGGTACTTACCGATTCTGAAATGAATTCATTGCGGATTGAGAATAATGCAAAAGTAACAGTGACTGCAAAATTATGGAAAATCCGTCAGGGAGTGCAGATATCTGCAGATTATGTAGGGACACCGGCTGAAGGATATCAGGTTGGGGCTGTGAGAACAGTGCCGGATACGATCAGTGTAGCAGGCAGTGCAGAAGGTCTTGAAAGTCTTGCGGATAATAATAATGTGATCACTATACCGGAAGACAGTATTGATATTTCCGGTGAATCCGAAGATGTGGAGAAAAAAATCAGTCTTACGAATCTTCTGCCGGACAATGTGAAACTTACCAGTGACTCCAGTGAAGATGTATGGGTGACTGTAAGTATTCTTCCGGCCGGAAGCAGAGAGTTTGAACTTCCGACTAAGAATATAGAGGTTAAGAATAAACCGAAAGATCTGCAGGTAACATTTGAGACTGCGCAGATAGAAGTGCGGATCAAATCAGATAACAAAGATCTGGATGATCTGAATAATGACAAAGACATTAAGGCATCTATAGATCTGGATGGCAAAAAAGAAGGAAGTTATGAAGTCCCGGTTGAGATAGTCTTGCCGGATGGTTATGAGACAGTGGAAGATGTGACTACGGAAGTAGTGATTTCATCAGGGACTGCTGTTGATGACAGTAAGGAAAACAAGGAATAAAAGAATTCTCCACTTACAGAAGGGGTAGTAACAATATAAGAGGAACAGTGAAATGGTCAGTAAAAAAGTGACAGTTAAAAATCCCACAGGTCTTCATCTGAGACCTGCGGGGATTTTGTGCAATGAGGCAATGAAATACCAGTCACAGATAACATTTGTCTACGATGGGGGCATGGCAAATGCAAAGAGTGTACTGAGTGTACTTGGTGCATGCGTAAAATGCGGAAATGAGATAGAACTTACCTGTGAAGGTGTTGATGAACAGGAAGCCCTGGATCATCTTGTTACTGCTATTGATAGCGGCCTTGGCGAGTAGAAAGCTGCTGTGCACAAACAGAGTGAACAGTAACCATAAAGTAACATGAATAAAAGAGGAGGAACTTATTGTGAAAAGAAGATTAGTTGCGGTTACATTGAGTCTTATTATGACAATGGCAACTGTCAGTGAAGCAGGTGCTGCTGCATTTACTTCACCTGATACAGCTCCGGCTGTTGCCACACAGACAGATGCAGAAGAAGTAAATGTTACAGAAGAAACTTCTGAAACAG
>OLOM01002330.1_pt1 | contig 11677 bp, 8 predicted proteins | sample 1672531 | NCBI WGS metagenome assembly OLOM01 (sample SAMEA3136696, study PRJEB25190) | human gut metagenome | reverse complement strand
GGCACAGCTTGTCGGATGCTGCCCGGAACTCGGCATACTGGCTGCGGCGCTGCTCATATTTCTTGCCATCCACATATGACACGGAATTTATCACAAAATGATTATGTAAGTTATCCGTATTCATGTGGGTAGCGACCAGCACTTGGAAACGCTTGCCCCAGACCTTGCGGGCCAGTGCCACGCCGATCTCATGACATTGCTCCGGGGTGACTTCCCCCTCGCGGAAGCTTTGGTAGGCGTGGAGCGCCACCACGCCGTCTGTTTTACCAAAGCGTTCCTGTACCGCCCGCATATCTTCCCACGCACGGTCCGTCCTGCAATGGATGCCGGTGACGAGCTGGGCACTTTCGTTCAGCTTGGTCTTGGCATCGTTCTCTGCATAGTGCAGTGTTTGGGCAAGGGCATCGTATTCGGTCTTGTCCGGGTTGGCTGCATAGTCAAGGACGCGCTGTAAACTGTCCTTGATTGTCCAGATTTTAGTTACCGCCAATGAGCAGGTCCCTTATTTCATCTGCACAGGCTGTAATTTTAGTACCTGCACTCGGTTGACAGCTTTCTGCAATTTCATCCAGTCTATCCAATACATCAAATACCTCCATTGGCGGGTGCCCACCCGGTTCATATCCCAGCGCCCGCTGGCGTAAATATTCCGAAAGTGACAAGCCACACTTCCGAGCCAACATCGTCACCTTTTTCTTTTCGGTGACGGTGACGCGGACATTGATTCCGACAGTTCGATTTCTCATGCGCTCGCAGCCTCACAGGGGTTCGGGGCTGGCCCCGTAGGCTTTTCGGCGGGTTGCCCTGTGGCAACACTTCGCCCATGCTTGCTTCCCTCAAGCGCTCCGAGTGACGATGGTGACGATGGTGACGGTCTTTCTGGGATACCCCACCCCGATAATTGAGTTATGTCAATATCATCGTCACCACCGTCACCATCGTCACCATAGAAGTTCAAAAGGCGAACCTTGTTTTTTCGATGGGTTTTATATCGGATGTTTTTCGGTTCAAATACTTTATCGAAATACTTCGCCATGTTATAGGTAAATTGATTTGGCTGTACTCCCTCAATGTGTGCCGCCTCAAGCAACTCAGATGCCGTTCCCTGCCAGTTTCCCACACTTTCGATGTACTCCACCGCTTTCCACAAGTAATCCGGCACAGCCTTGATTTCTCGTTCCTCTGCGGTTTCTTCATCTTCCAACGTCCAGACGCAGTGTTCCTCACGCAAATGCAGCGTCCTGTCGTCCATGTCGCGCCCGGTGAGCAAAATGTCAGCAGTCTGGCTCATTCGCTTGCGCTGCATGACCCAGCTGGTATCTGCCACACCCATAAGACCTGTGGAGCCGGAAATCTGATCAAATGGGTCGGATGCACTCTGTTTGCGCAGGTGATGGATCAGCAAAATGCAGATGCCATACTTATCCGCAAGCTTTTTCAATGCACCGGCCTCCTTGTAGTCGTTTGCATACATCCCACCATTTCCGTCGCTTAGACGCACTTTTTGAAGCGTGTCGATAACAATTAGACCAACATCGTGATATGTGTGGACAAGTGCCTCAACTTGTTCCTCCAATCCCTGCCCGATGCTGGGGCATTCCGTTTGCAGAATCAGCCGTTCCGGAGCATCACCGCCGTCAATCAGCTGGAAAATACGGTTTTGCAAACGATTGAATGTATCTTCCAACGAGAAATAAACCACGGTGCGTGGCTCTATTTCTCGATTCCAGACAGGATTGCCCTGCGCAATCTGCAAACACAGCCACAAGGTCAGCCAGCTTTTGCCCGCCTTGCTGGGGCCTGCGAACAGCGCCAATCCGGCTGGGAGTAGACCGGGGATAATCCACTTTACAGGTGGCAGCGGCGTAGAGAGGAGTTCTTCTGCGGTGATTGATTTCGGAAGTTTCGTAAAAGTCATTTGCATCATCCTTTCTTGTTTGGTGTACATCTATTATCTCATAGTATCGTAATTTTGTGTGTAGTAAGTTTTACTCTCCAGTGTTAAGTTGTACGGCTCGCGCCGCCCCACAGCCCCACAAGCGCGCCAAACGGCGGTTTTGCGGGTGATGTCGCGTCCGTGTGCGATGCGGAGCTGCCGCCCTACACGGGGCTTGTTTGGGCGAAATGTAGGAGTGAATCAGATTTGATTCACTTTTACGCCTCATCCTCTGAATAGTGAATCAGATTTGATTCATTACAACAAAAATGATAAATCATTTTGCATGGGCGGCCCACGCGCGAGTAAACAAAGTTTACTTGCAAATAGAATTTTCAAAGTAATAAACCGTCACGCAGCGGTTCTTGGGTAACTTCATGGATTTCATATGGAAACCTCCTTACTTGTTTTTTACATCATATCTGTTGTATTGATAATACACCACCGCAGTATTTCTGTCAACGATTTTACATATATGTTATCAAATTGTTGATTTTTCTTTCCAATGTGGTATAATGACAGCATAAAATTGCTAAAGAGGTCATCCCATGAAAATCGGAGAAAAAATCAAACGAATCCGCCTGCACCGCCACATGAAGCAGCGCGAGTTAGGCGAACTGGTTGGCTTTACCGATGGTGCCGCCAACCGTATTGCACAATATGAATCCGGGTTTCGCGTTCCGAAAGAGGATATGGTAAAAAAAATAGCAGCGGCACTCCAAGTCGAGGAGTGCGCGCTGCTGGAGCCGGATACCGGCAATTTGGAAGGTATTATGGAAACACTGTTTTGGTTGGATGAGGATATGCCGGATGTTCTCAGATGCTCATTGACCATGCCTTTGGACAAACGTCCAGCTGAGATAGGCAGTGCTACAGTGCCTGTCATTCAGACAAACGCAAAAACTGTTCCGTTCAACACACAGCCAACCATGCTTTGGTCTGAGAACGACTTACTGAATTGCCTACTTAACACCTACGCCGTAATGCAGTACAGATATCATACGGGCAAAATCACCCATGAAAAGTATTTTGAGTGGAAACTGCAATGGTCTTTTGGCTCAACGATTACACATTCTTCTCCCCTGTCTGCAGATATCGAGGCACTGCTTCAATCCGAAGCGGAAGAATAAGATTTCATTTTCGCGCCGTCGTTAAATAGTTTTAAGGCGACAACCCGCCTATAATAGATTTCATCATCAAAGTTTGCTCATCGTCCAAAATACCGCATACATCCATAAGTAGTTCCCGTTGACGTACCGTCAACCATCGCTGTTGCAAGCGGCTCGAATCCAGAATGAACACACCGCCACCCGCTCCCATCTTTGTATAAATTGGATATTCCAATTCTAATACCCGAATATCATTTCGGATGGTATGTGAGCTTACGGAAAATTCAAAAGCGAGATTACCAATGGTATCATTCTGCCTCTCATACAAAACCGTAATCAACCGCCTGCGGCGCTCATAAAGTGAAATCTTTTCACCATTATTTATAGCTGTCAGGAACATCCTCCATTTTTACATAATTTCGCATAGCATCTTCCATGCTCATGCCGTTTGCCACGGCGTCGCGGCGGCAGGCGTTGACGGCCTGGATCTCCTTCATCTTCTCGCCGGTCAGGCTGTAGCCCTTCATGGCGATCAGGGTAGCCGCCCAAGCGACCATCGGGATGACGCAGAACAGCACGATAACCACCACATTCATACCGGGGGTGTAGGGGTCATACTGGGTGGGCAGGCTCTCGAGACCGATGAAGCTGACCGCCACGCCGACAACCGTCGCAGACAGGCTGGAAACCAGCTTGTCAACAAGGCTGAACAGCGTACCCATGATGCCGGGGATATACTTGCCGGACTGGTAGGTCTCGTAGTCAGAGCAGTCGGCAACCATCGGGATGGGCATATCCGCCGTGGCGTAGTACGCGCCGTAGCCGATGCCGAACAGTAGGATGAACAGGACCGTGTACAGGTTGATAGACAGTCCGCCCTCACCCAGCAGGCTCAGGCTGAAGGCTGCGCTGTCCTGCTTCCAGAGCATCAGCAGGACAAAGACGCCCACATAGCACACCAGCGCCACGCTGACATAGCGCATCAGGCTGGCCTTCTGGCCCTTCTTTTGGCTCGTGCGGACGGTAAGCAGGAAGAAGGGGACACTAAAGACGTAACCCAGCACCATCATCGGCAGGTACAGCCCATCATAGTTGCCCATCATGCAACCGTACAGCATACACAGCACGGTGGTGTTGGTGGCGATGGAAAGCGCCAGCTTGCAGCCCGCACCGGCAACCATCAGGCGCTGCATGGGCTTGTTCTCTTTGATGATCTGAACGTACTCGGAAACTTTCAGCTTCTCGATCTTTTCGCCGCCGATGCCGAAGTACTTGGGCTGGTCCTTCTCCCAGATGCCGACGACCGCCAGCAGGGTGAGCAGGATAGAAATAACGATGCCGACAGGCGCCAGCATACGGAAGAACCCGGCAGAGCCGTAGCCGCCCTCATAATTTTTGGCGAGAATGGGGGCGAAGAACTGCATCGCGCCCATACCCAGCAAAGAACCGACGGTGTTAAAAATCGTGAACAGCGGGCGCTGCTTGGGGTCGTTGGTCAGAACGGTCTGCCCGGAACGGGTGCAGCTGGTCTGGAAGGTGTAGCCGATGACCCACACTGCGTACAGCGCCACAAACATGGCGTAGCGCGCCCACATCATCGTGTCGGGAATGAGCGGGGTCAGGCAGTACAGCGCCAGAATGCTGACGGCCATGATGAGGTTGCCGATGACCATGAACGGGCGGAACTTGCCGAACTTGCCGTTCGTGCGGTCCATCAGTGCGCCGATGATGGGGTCGGTGACAGCGTCAAACAGACGCATACCGGTGACCATGACGGAGGCAAAGATCATGGACAATGCCAGAACCTTGCTGCCGAAGGTCGCGATGTAGGACAGAACCAGAACGTAATACACGTTCGTGGCACCGTTGTTCAGCGGGAACAAGACCAGCTGATAAGGTTTGGCGCGGTTGACCGCGTTGCCGTTTTTGGTTTCATTCATAAGCAATTACTCCTGATTGCACAAAAATATAAGGAAATCAGCCCGCCCACCGCAGGACATATCTGTTGCGGCAGATAGCCTATGATGAACGAGCCGATTTCACAAGGAGAAAAAAACAAGGAATTAGAGAATGGCTAAAAATGTATTTTCCGTCTACCCTGCTTTTGCCGATTCCGACATAGCAGGTACGGCTTGCACAGCGCCCCGTTTATATATTACAGCGTACGGTGTCGCTTTTAGGCATACCGTAATCAGTCATACTGCGGGTATATGTGCCACTATTTGCATATAAAAGATTTTCCTTCTAGTTTGTGCTGTCGTTGACCATCATGTATACGTTGACCTTAAACACACCGTCTGTCAGTGAGGTTTCTACATCGCCGTTGTATTTTTCTGCTATGGCGCGGATACTTTTTAATCCAAAGCCGTGGTACCCATATTCTGTGGTTTTTGTTGTGATGGGCAGTCCGTTCTCATAGGTCAGGCTTTTATTTCCACAATAATTCATTGCATCTATAAAAACCATCTCACCTCTTTGTTCAATTGTCAGGCTGATCACACGTTTTTCCGCAGGCTCTATATTCTCTACGGCTTCAACGGCATTTTCCAAAATATTGCCAAAAAGTGAGTAAATGTCCATCGTATCCATAAAACGCAGCGCTTTTCCGTCACCCATACAGGTAATGGAAATTTTCTTTGCCAGTGCCTGGCGGCATTTTTCGTTTAATATAATATCCAATACATCCAAACCGGTGTGGTATGTAGTATCGTATACCTGCAGAAGTTCCTGCATGGATTCGATTTCTTTTTCCGGCAAGCGTGTTTGCAGTGCGGTTAATTTGTGCTTTAAGTCGTGATATTTCAGGTTCATCAGCTCCGAATTTTCACAGCTGCTTTCGTACTGGCGCTTTTCTTCTGTACGGATTCGTTGCAAAACGGCATATTCGCTTTTCAGCCGAATAAACCGACAGAGGAAGAATTGAATAAACAGTGCCAAAAGATTGCATGTTATAGCATACAAGGCAATACTGATGGTCAGGTACGGATTTTCACTTTGGGCTCCGTAGCCCCCCATGCGGGAAAAACGTGTAATGCCAACGCACACCAATACAATTACAATCGATATCACTGTAAGGCAGACATCGTAGTTCTCGTAAAACTTAATGTGAGAGGTATGAATAAAATAAAACACAACCGCATATAAAAGCAGACAGACGACCGCCGCCATATATCGATTCCAGGTTCCCATGCCCGGTAACAGGGAAATCAATCGGCTGAGATGATGCCCAATATGCTGTATTGCGACACCGGAAATGCAGGCTGACAAAACTGACAAAAGGGTTCCTTTACAGCACACGTACATCCCTATAACAGAAACCAAAATCGTAAACAGCATCTGTACAAAAACAATGGCTGCTCCCTGCTGGCTGATGCTTTTCGGATAACAGCCGTAGCCCACTGCCAATGAAACCGCAGTGGTTACAAGCAGCCTCACAAAAAAACAACGTCTTTTCGGGTAAATATGTAAAAACACCCATTCAGCCAATAGGATTTCAACGATATAATCGAACCGAATCAGAATGTCCATCTCTCCGCCTCCTTACTCAATCAGGCCGCCCAAATATCGGGCATACGCCTGCTTGAATTTTCCGAATTGAGTCCTAGCTATCGGCAATTCCTCACCGTCTACCAGGCAGGTGCTTTTGCGGATTTGCTCTACATAACGCAGATTTACAAGGCACCCTCTGTCACAACGGAAAAAAGCAGGATCATTCAATTTCTTTTCCGCTGCATTCAGGGTGATGTATTCCGCAAAGGTTCCTTCTTTGGAGTGGTAAATAACATAATGTCCGTCTACCGTTAAATACCGCAGCATTCGTATATGAAGGCTGATAATTTCACCCTCTGCACATACGCAGAACATATCATCGGGTCGGATTGCGACCCGGTCCAAAATGCGTGTCATTTTAAGCAAAAAGGAATAGTTGTCCACGGGCTTTACGATAAAATCCAGTGCATCTACTTCGTACCCTTTCACAGCCATCTGTGCCATGCGGGTAACGAAAACCAACACAACGGTTTTATCAATTTTTCTAAGCTGATGCGCTGCTTCTATACCGTTTGCACCGGAAAGAAACTCCACATCCATAAAGACGATGTCATAATTCGGCTCGTATTTCACCAAGAATTGATCACCCGAGTCAAATTCGCTGATACTGAAGGATACATCCTTTTGCGCCGCGACAAAATCCAGCCCGGCACTAATTTTGGCGCGATCCTGCGCATCGTCGTCTACCACAGCCACCCGCAACATAGGGCTTCCCTCCCTTTTTTGCTCAGTATATCATACATGCCGCACATGTTTCAATACAGCAGCAAGCCGTAAGAGTCAGCGCGATATCGCGCTGACTCTGCGGCCAGTTGCGGTTTTTACTGCTTATCTCTGTGCTTTTTAACTGTTTTCCTTTCCTCCTGGATCAACGCGTACAGCGTCCAAATCAGCGAGGCAGCAAACAGCAGACTCAGCACGATATCCGCTGTGTACAGAGCCTTTTGCCACCAGGGGGTCAGGCTTACGACACGGGTATTGGAGGAGATACCGTTCATCGCGCTGGACCATACGGTCTGATAGCAAATGCGCTTAGCAGACTGGCGCATGGCCCATGCCATGGCACTGTAACCGGTTTTGAATTTGTCGAAGTGTCCTTGGGTCGCAGGCGTAGAACCATCCGGCAGATCACTACCGCCAACCAAGGTGCCGTAAACCTGCTCATAGTAGGGGTCAATATTTTGGCTGCCGTCCATATCCTGATAAGCATCCGTGATAACAAAGCCCTTCATGCCGCATTCACCACGCAGGAAGTCGGTTGCCAAAGCCGGGCAAGCTGCTGCACTCTGCACACCAAAGCGGCTGAAAGAAGCCATGGTGTTGAAGGCTCCGCCCTCTTCGATGGGAATTTCGAAGGCACGCAGGTACAACTCACGAATTGCCTGTTCCGGTGCCCAAACACCCACACCGTGACGGTTGTTTTCCTGATCGTTCAGCGCGCAGTGCTTATTGTAGACATGAACGCCCTTTTCCTCAATGCCGGCGCATTCCGCGGCACCGATCATACCGGTAAGGGTTCCGCACTCGCTAAAATACTCGCAGCTACGTCCGGTATACGGGGATCGATGCAGGTTCAGACCGATGCCGTACAGACCGGAACAGCCGGCCCACAGACCATCCTCGCCAATCATATTGCCGACTTCCTTTGCCAACTGCTTATTGAAGGTAGCTGCCAAAATACCGTTTGCCGGGAAGCCGGTCATTTTACGCAGTGCATTAGAATCCACATCATCGGTAAAGGTGCCGTCATTTTTGATATGACCAGCTTCTTTTTCAATGCGGTAGGCAATGCCCTGGTTAGAAAGATATCCATTGCGGAAGGCCCAGCCACCAAAGCCGTTGGGACCGTTTTCATCGCTGGTTTCCGGTTTGGCAACACTTTCAACAGCTTCCGTCATATGCCAGCCGTTAGACACCAGCTTTACGGTGTCATCCCAAGTAAGCTGATCCATAAAGGTATCCCACACAGGATCAAAGTAACTGATTTCGTTGCCGTCCTCGTCATAGCGCATGTCGATCAGCATCAGACCCGCATCTTCTCCGTAGGTAGGATAGGTGCCATCGTCCTTGGGGATGGGCTGCTTGAACTGTGCGGGTACACCGGCCGTGTTATTGTATTCACCGCTGCCTTCGGGAACCTGGGCAAAGATTTCTTTTGCCATTTGTTCCGTCATCAGCAGTGTTTGATGACCGTTGGCCATATCCAGGGAAACAGCATTCCAGTTGTCACGGCTGTAATACTCCGTATGGTTGTCACCGCGTCCCTCATAGAGGTTGATGTCTGCAAAGTCAAACAAGTTCGTCACCAGCTGGTTGCTGCTGCCATCGATCATGGAAACCGCATCCGAATAGGCATACTTATCCTTGTTAAAGGACAAGCCAAACTTTGCTACTTTGGTTGCATCTCCGGGATTTCCGGTCATTTTGCTGGTGTCAACAGAAACGCCATTCTGCGCTTTTGCTGCCAACACATTGTTGACCGCGTCGTGGGCGCTGCCACCTACAGCTACATAGTAGTCACCGTCCATCAACACATAGCCTTTGGCGTTGTAGGCATCGTACGAGGTAAAGTATTTTTCATCCAGCGTGATCGTCACGTTTTGGCTCTGACCCGGTGCCAATGTATCCGTTTTCTCAAAGCCGACCAGCTCAACCGAAGGAACCTGTACCCCATTTTGCTGCGCATACTGACCATACGGCTTAGAAACATACACAGGAACAGAATATTTGCCAGAGTAGGTATCGGACACATTGGTTACCGTTGCGGTAACCACATAATTGCGGTCGTCGGATTTTTCAACCTTCACATCGGAAAGGTCAAAATCTGCATACGAAAGCCCGTAGCCAAAGGGCCGCGCCACGACCTCGTCATAATTGTATTCGCCTACATTTGCTGTGCCCAGGACATAGTCCTCGTAACGGGTTTCCGTGTAGCGGTACCCCATGTACATACCTTCCTGGTATACAACATAGGAAGAAAGAGTAATGTCGCTGGTAGAATATCCACCGTTCTTTTCGGGATCGGTCTCCGTTTTAGGCTTTTCCGTAGAAATGCCGTACTCGCCCGCATTTTCATAGACCCAGCTGCCGAAGTTTGCATTTACAGGGTTTTTGGCGTTATCAACCCACATCGTATCCGGCAGACGACCCGACGGAGAAACCTCGCCAGTCAGCAGCTTGCCGGTGGCCTCATTGCCGACACCCAGCGCACCAACCCACAAGGCAGCATCGATATCCGGGTCGTTCAGGAAATCGCCCTCAATCATGCTGGAATAGTTAATCAGCACAACAATGCGGGAAATTTCACCGGCAGCCTTTTTCTCTTTCAGACCCTGAAGAACGGACCATTCATTGGCATTCAAGCCCAGGTAGTCCTTGCCCAGGCCGTCATGATTGTCAATGCCGTCTTCGGTAATGCCCAAAAGGTCATAGCCTTCGCCGCCGACACGGCCTACCACAAAAATAGCGGCATCGCCATATTGTGCCAGCGAGTCGCCCGCGGCAGCGTCTACAACCGACCAGGGAGCTTCATTGATCAGCAACCGCGAGGTGCTGTAAGAGCCTGCATTTCTGCGCTTGTACTGTGCCCAATCCTCGGAAGTATACTGCTTTGTCAGAACCGGGTTGATTTCCAGCCCCGCATCCTGCAGAGATTTGCAAAAATCCGTTGCTTCGCTGGTAGAAATATTACCGGAGCCGGTACCGCCATATACAGGGTCGTATGCCGTTACGCCCAGCAGGCTAACCTTGCTGCCTTTGCTCAACGGCAGAGCACCGTTTTCATTCTTCAGCAGCACAGCGCCTTCTTCCAAAACCTCTGTTGCCTTAGAATGACCGGCATTGATAAGATCGGTCAGATTATCAAAATTGCTCTTGTAATATTCGGAATCCTGATTCGTATCCCCGGTCTCTACAACATCAAAGGTTTTTACATTCAGCACACTGCTGATGGCCGATGCATTTTCGTTGCAAATCACGGTAGCTGTGACCATAACGCCGGACAGCAGCATACTGGTTACGGTCAGGATTTTTCTTGCAATCTTTTGTTTCATCAGTTTTCCTCCTTTGGGCACGAGCAAGGCAAAAATACGCAGACTATGCTTAAAACCAGCGCAATGCCAAACATAACGGCGTTGACAAAGAACTCAGGCGGAAAGCCGGAAAACTGAATACCGGTAACTACAGAGGATACAAAAAAATAGATGTGGTAAATATAAAAGAGTAAACCCAAGAAGTTTCCTACCAGAAGTGCCGATGGTGCAAAGCGTTCGTGATTTGTAAACAGCAACACCAAGCCCAACAGCACGCCCCCTGTCATACACAGCAGGGCTTCGCGAGCCATGAAGCGTGTGCTTGCATAGATCGCAGCATACACGATCATGGTGATTACCGAGACTCCGGAGCAAATCAGTGTTCCATAAAATGCACGGGATCTGTTTTTAAGTTGTTTTATCATCCGTTTTTCTCCCTTCAAGAACGCGGGAAGCGGCAGTGCGCCCTCCTTTCTACCATATCGCATGATACTTGCCAACATGACCGCGTTTATTTTGTCTATATTGTAGCATTTCGGATAATGTATTCTGTTTTTTAGCGCGAAATCCCGTTTTTTAGCGCGAATTGCAGGATTTTTAGAATTCAAGTTACCACCACTTTATCTCGCATACTTTTCCCGAATCGTTGACCACCATTTGACCACTACTGTGCAGTTACCTTGTAAAATGCCAGAAAAGCCTGTTGTGACAACCAACAATGGGCTTTTTCTGGTTTTGGGAGCAGTTGGGCAGAACCAACAAAATTTACACTTTATCGTCGGTCTATACTGCCTTGTCGTAGTTCTCCGACCCGGAAGGCCAGAGGTTCGAATCCTCCCGGTCGCACCAGAAAACCCCATTGCAATGTGTTTTTTGCAATGAGGTTTTTTGCTTTTGTTAGTGTTTGATTTTCAGAATAATTTTAGCAGCATATCATCTGCGGCATCGGTGTATTGACCTTTTGCTAGACGCTCGTTCCTCAGCCTGTTTATAGTGATTCGCATAAGGTGAATTTCTTCTACAGAGAAACTTGCTCTTTTATCGGCTGGGAG
>OLOM01002328.1_pt1 | contig 11680 bp, 9 predicted proteins | sample 1672531 | NCBI WGS metagenome assembly OLOM01 (sample SAMEA3136696, study PRJEB25190) | human gut metagenome | reverse complement strand
TGAACAAAGCTGTTTTCATAAGTATTTTTGTAATATCGGATTTAATATTTTCATGTCCATTGGTTTTGGTACATAATCATTCATCCCTGATTGCATTGCCATTTGCTTATCTTCTTCAAATGCATTGGCAGTCATCGCAATAATTGGAATATTTGCTTTCTGCGTATCTTTCATTTTTCTAATTTCTTTACATGCTTCATAGCCATTCATAAAAGGCATCTGAATATCCATTAAAATTAAATCAAAATACCCATCACTCGCATTTTGAAGCATCTCAATACATTGCTGACCATGAGAAGCATGTTCCACAAGATATCCTTCACTTTTTAATATTTCAATAGCAATTTCAGCATTTAAATCATTATCTTCTGCTAAAAGAATACGTTTATGTTTCATCTCATTGTTTACAATTTCTTTTGTCATTACCTGTTCTTCAGTGAAATCTTCTTTAGAAGCAATTTGTAAAGCAATATCCACTGTAAACTTTGTACCTTTTCCTTTGATACTTTCTACTTTAATTGTTCCATCCATCAAATCAACCATCGATTTCACAATAGATAACCCTAAACCTGTACCACTGATTTTGTTCTCTGTCGTCGTATGTTCTCTCGTAAATTCTTCAAAAATATGTGGAAGGAATTCTTCACTCATACCATATCCTGTATCTTCACACACAAAAATATACCGCGCATAATTTTCTTTATGAGATGGCACTTCAATTACTGATACTGTAATTGCATGATCTGCAGGTGTGTATTTAATTGCATTGCTAACGATATTTAAATAGATTTGCTGAAGTTTTGTAATATCACAGAACGCATAATGATGTTGAACTTTCGAATCTACTTGAAAATGCAATCCTTTCTTTTTAACATCAGATTCAAATACAAAATTTACGGAATGAAATAATTCACTTAAATTACATGGCTCTAAATTCAATGTTGCAGTACCGCTTTCAATACGAGCCATCTCTAAAACCTGATTAATAATTGTTAAAAGAAGATTACTGGATGCTTGAATCTTTTTCAAATATCCTTTTGCTTTCTCTTTATGATCAAGATTTTGTTCCATCAAACCAGAAAAACCAATAATTGCATTCATTGGTGTACGAATATCATGACTCATATTAAATAAAAATCTTGTTTTTGCTTCATTTGCACTACGTGCCTGTTCTGCAGATTCTTTTAACTGAATAGCATATTGCTGCTGTTGAAACTTTCTAGAAGTATATAAGTAAAAGGATGTAGAAATCATCAAAGAAAATAAGTACGAAATAAAGATCGTAGTAAACCATTGTGATGCAGGAATCCAGCCATCTTTTGGCTCAATCTCAAAGTACCACATGTAGTTAGGAATATTACACTCCACCGTTAAACAACGCTTCGATAAAGGTTCCTCACTCTGTGCAAGTACAAAACGATTAGAAATATCTCCGTCACTTTTCCATATTTCATAGTTATATGATGCATCATTTAATTTATCTAATCCGATTTGATCAATAAAGCGATTCCAATCAATTACAAGAACAACAAATCCCCAGAAATTTTCATTTCCTGAAGCATCTTTTTGATATACTGGATTAAATAATAAAGCACCTGTTCCACCTTGCTTCAATTGATATGGGCCACCCAATGTATATTCATTTGTATTTTTTGCTAAAGTTGCATCGTTATGCCCTACAGAAAGAGAAAGCAAATCCAATCCTTGTACGATTTCATTTCCATCTTCTGGATAAACCGTAGAAACTATTCCACCGGGAGCAAATTCAAAAGCCTTTACGACTCCATTTTCATTTGGAATCAATTCAGCTAATTTTGAAAATTCATTCTGATCAAGAGGATATCTTCATTAATTGTATTTTCTAGAAAATCGGAGATAACAACATATTGATCTAGTTGTGATTTAATTCTGCGAACTGTACTTTTTGCAGTATATGTTGCGTTTGCTTTTTGTTCTTTTTCAGTATAAGAGTTAACGATAATTCCAAAAATGAGTGCTACAACAAAAGAAATCAAACCAACGATATAACAGTTTCTTTTAATTCTTTCTGAGGCACTTTTTTTTTCTCATCCATTCTCCTGGCTTTCTTTCACGTTATTTATTGAAAACATCAATAAATTTACGAAAAACATACTCGAATATTATATCTTTTAATAAATCATTATTCAATTTTCATTCATTAAATATCCATAACATTTCAAATGAAAGCAGTAATATTTAAAGAAAAAGTCAAACTAAAAACAATCGATTACAGTTTTCAACTGCGCATTGATGGAATAAAAACATGCAGAACAAGGTGCAATTTTCATAGAAGCAACGTTGATTTTTTCTAAAATATTTCTAATGCACCAAGCATAAATGCATCGCACAACAAATTAGAATTTCCACCAATTCTAGGACTGCCAGCCAATATCAATACTTTTTTTACTCATATCATCCTTTATACTTTCATAACAATTTTCTTTATTCTATCATTTTCTTTTCGCATATGATATCATTCGTCTCAATCAATGGGAGATTTTTTATGTTTGTATTTAATATTATGTGAAAGCTGTTTTTTGCGATTGGTTTAGGTTACTATTTGAATAAAAAAGGTATCCTGACAGAAGATGTGAATCAACATTTATCTTCATTCATTATTAAAATTGCTACGCCTTGTCTGATTATTTCTTCTGCGACTTCGGTTTCAAGCATCGATCAATCTTTTGTCATTCAGCTTGTCATTATCGGTGTTGCTATCTACTGCATGCTGCCTGTTGTTGCATATCTTCTTACAATTGTATTCCCTTGTTTTCAAAGCAAGAAACATACTTATGCCTGTATGTTTATGTTCTCCAACTGTGGCTTTATGGCATTGCCTATCGTGCAGTCCATCTTTGGAAATGATGCCATCTTCTATAACACAATTCTGCATTTGCCATACAACATACTATTCTTTACGCTTGGCAGTTATCTATTATCAAAAGACGGAGAAACAACATTCTCATTCAAACCGCAACAGCTCTTATCTGCTGGTGTTGTTTCATCCTTGATTGCGATTCTTTTATTCTTTACACATATACAGCTGCCAGAATGCATCAGCGGTTCTCTTTCCTTTATCGGAAGTGTTGTAACACCACTTTCCATGATATCCATTGGTGTTTCCATTGCCTGCTATCCAATCAAAGAAGCCATTGCAAATAAAACGTTGTATTTTATGAGTGCACTCCGTTTAATACTAATACCAGTGATTACATACTTCATGATGCATCTATTCGTAAATGATCCAATGATTGTACAAATGGTAACAATTACATTAGGCATGCCAGTTGGAAGCATGGTTGCGATGGGTGCAAGTGAATACCATGGAGACGTGAAAACTGCTTCGTTTGGTGTTGCTCTTTCTACCCTGTTATCTTTAATGACAATTCCTGTATTACTGCTTCTACTCGCATAAAAATGGCATTTCTGCCATTTTTTTATATTAGCTGTTTTTCAAGACAATACTCATAAATACCATCTTCTTCAACAGATTTACAAATCAAATCTGCACGTTCTTTCACTATATCTTTTGCATTTCCCATAGCAATCCCTGTACCAGCTGCTTCCAGCATTTCAATATCATTCTCGCCATCTCCAAAAGCAATTGCTTCTTCTTTAGAAAAGCCATAATACTTCAATACTTCATTGAGCGCATTTCCTTTTCCACAGTCTTTTGGAATGATATCAACAGCTCTATCCCACCACGCAGTAATTTCAGTATGCTTTGTTCCTTTTAATACTGTTGTATATTCTTCTTTTTGACATGCACACATGATTTGATAGATATCTTGTTTACAAACTTCATCAAAGTTCTCTATGATATGCATTGGCTGATTTCCAAATGCAAAATATTGTGCAAGATCTGCATCTGTTCCATTTGTTACAAGCAGATGTTCATTACTAATGGCAATTGCACGATGCATATCTTTTAAATTTTGAATGATCTGAAACTTATCATTTTTATCCAACGGATTTTTAAAAATCACTTTGTCTTTTGTCTGAATCAATGAACCATTAAATGTGACAATCACATCAAACTGGATATCCTGAAAAAGTGGCAGTCCAATATTTCCTCTACCAGTTGCCAAACATAACAAAACACCATTGTACTGTAATGATAGAAGTGTCTGTTTTGTTCTTTCAGACAGTTCTGTATGTCCCATCTTCAGTAGTGTTCCATCAATATCAAAAAATGCAATTTTTATCATAGAAAATCCTCCATGTATCAGTATACAAAAAAACAGGCGGTACTTTGTTTCAAAAGTACTAACCTGTCTTCATTTTTTAAATTAATGAATTTCTTCAGCTACGATTTCAGCAGCGTGGTATCCATATCCCAAAGCCTGGTCAAAACCATTACCATATGTCTTGCCATCTTTTTCTTCAATAGAACCAGCTACATCCCCTGCAGCATACAATCCCTTGATTGCATTGCCATCTTTATTCATAACATGTGTATCTGTATCTGTAACAAGACCACCTGTTGTTAAATATAAAGTAGGAACAACGCGTGTTACCCAGATACCATCACGTGTTTCGATATATGGGCAGATCTTGCGGCCAAATTCGTTTGGTTCACCAGCCATAGCATATTTGTTATTTGCTTCAATTGCATCTTTTAAGTTATCTAAACCTAAAGCTTTTGCGGCATCTTCTACAGAATCATAGTGCTGTGTAGCTTCTCTTTCGAAAATAGACTGATAGCTGAATCCATAAGCGTCGAAGTCTCTTGTCTTCTGTGCAGCTTCATCATCATAGATGTAATAGAATTCTCCACCATTTGCTTCATCCATCATTGCCTTGCTTAATACTGTATGGTTGCTAGCTGTGATATTGCCAAATTCATCACCACTTGCATTCACCATAATACCAGGCGTAGAAGTATGCATGAATGCCAATTCATAGTTTGTTCCATATTCGCTCATGAACATACCTAAGAATCTACCCATACATTCAATATCAGCACCAATTTCCTGTGCCATCTTAATACCATCGCCAGTAGATCCAGGAACACAGTTTACACTCATTCCAGCGTATTGAGGATAGTATTCATCAAACATTTCCTGATTTGCACCAAAGCCGCCAGTTGCAAGTACTACTGCCTTGGCTGTAACGTTGTATGTTGTACCATCTTCACCTTCTGCTACAACACCTGTAACTGCACCATCTTTATTTGTAGAAATAGAAGTAACTGGTGTGCTGTAATGAACATCAGCACCTAACTTTTCCATTCTCTGTGCCAATAGCATAGCAGCGTATCCTGCACCACCCTGATAGCATCCAGGAGCGAGGTATGGTGTTAAGCCATATGATAAACCACCTTCATAGTTACCCATAGAAGCAAAACCAACACCGATATCCTTGAACCAGTCAACAACTTTACCAGCATTTTCAAGCATAACCTTCTGGTATGGCTGTTCACCATTAAAGCGGTCATATTCAGGATTGATCAAATTCTTGAAGACTGGAAGTAATAGGTCCATATTCCAGCTTGGATTATTCTTTTCGTCACCTAATGCGAAATTTGCTACAGTTTCAGAATAAGAGTTCATAATGCCAGAATATGTCGTTGGCATACTTCCGCCAGGAATTTCATTCTTTTCAAATACACCTACGTTATAGCCCTTTTCAGCTAGACGAGTTGCTGTAATTAAACCAGCGTTACCTGCACCTACAACAACAACGTCATAAGATACATCTTCACTTGATTTAACAACCTGCTTTTCAACTGGTTTTGAGAATGCACTGACAGATCCACCAGCCTGTTCAATGGCATCCTTTACAGCCTTCTTGACAGCGTTACTTGTAACTGTTGCACCACTGACACTGTCTACTTCTAAACTCTGGTTTTCAAGAATTCTTGCTGGAATACGTGCAGCTGCATAGTTACCAATTCCCATTGTTTCTTCGTGACTTGTTGTTGAACAGCTGACAATTGCACCGTCCTTGAATTGTGTTGTTACATAGACCCAGTCTTCATGACCCATAGCCTTTGTTGTGTACTTGCCATCTTTTACCTGCGCTGTTTCTTCATTGGAAGAACCCTTTGCAGAAGCGATAGCTTCATTGTAGGCATTCTTGACAGCGTCACTTGTGAAAGTTGCTCCACTGACACCATCAATTTCATCTCCATTTGCCTTTAAGATGTTTTCCTTTAATGTTTCAATTGCCTTGCCGCCAATTTCAGGTGTTTCATCGTCTGCAGTAATTTCAACATTTTTAATTTCAGTGTCACCGACTGTTAATTTAACAGTAACATCACCACCGAAACCTTTACTTGTAGCTTCGTATTCACCCGCAGTAAACTTTGATTTACCATTGGATGCACTACATCCACTTAATACAAGCATGATGCATAAAGAAGTAATTAGTTTCTTCATTTTCATTCCCTCCACTATGCATTCAGTGTACTTTATCAAGTATATTGATAAACAAGTGCTATTTTTATATTTTTTTCACTGGGATCAATAGCTCAATTATGTTCACTTTTTCACAAAGCTCATCACGATACGATGTGACGAGTCTGGTAAATGGATCAGATTTGATACAGTATTCAGGATATTTCACAAGTGATTGTTTTATCAAACTCTCAAGCTGGTTGATGTTTACTTCGTTTTTATACGCAGTCACAATTGAAATCGCTTTCCCTGCTTCTACAATTTCTAGATTTTCGCTTTGATAATCAATTCTTTCATAGAAATTCGTTTTACTTGTCATTAAACATAAAGAATAGTTTTGAATCTTTTCATTATCATAATGTAAAACAAGACTTGATTGCGTATAGAACAGATTGGAATACCATAAAGATACAGATGTACAGTCTTCTTTAATAAACTCTTTTATATTTTTAGTATTGTTTCCAAGAAGATACCGAAATGTTTTATCCATATCTACTAGAACAGGAACATCTTTCTGTGTCGCTGCTCTTTGCAGAAGATGTTTGTCAAAATCCAGCTGTCTAACCTGTGTCATTAAATCCAACAGTTCATCATTCACTTTTCTTTCCTGTTCACTTAAGCGTTCCATGATTTCCTCTAAACTAGAATTATCATATACATAGCTGCTTTCTTTGATCGGAAAGCCAATATTTCTGTTTTTTATAATTGTTCCAAGAATCTGAAAACCATAGTCATCAAAATAACGATATCCATTATCATCTCTCACACACGGAAGAATTCCCATATCTACATATCCATGAATTGCCTGTGCAGATATCTTATATACTTTTGCTAATTGTCCAACTGTAAATCTCATAAACATTGTCCTTTCTACAGGGCTTAGATAGATTCATGGTAGCATACTCTTTCTTTTTCATGCAAAAAGAAACATTGGTATGTTTAACACCAGAAGAAAAATACAAAATACGAATGCAGGAAATTGTCGTCTGAACGCAACATACCCGCAATAAAGCTGATACATCCAATCAGAATCACATTCTTTTTTACACACGATCCTCTCTATCAAAGGAAAGATATCTTGTTCCCTGAAACATCAGCTTTCCTTTGTCTCCTTCTACAAGCATGCCATATTCACTTCCAGATACATGAAATTCCATGCGGTCTCCACTTTCTACCTGAAACGTAACATAGTAATACGTACTTGTTAAAGTGTGATGACCATGTGCTCCTGTTGCATCTCCTGCATTATGATGATGGTGACGTTCTACATTCATGCGTTTTGCAACAACAGTTGCTTCTACTGTTAAGCGTGGAGATTGATTATTTTTATGCCATGTCATGATTCCCTGTACCAATGTAAAAATGATCATTCCAAGTACCAGTGCAAATACAATAGGAAATATAATATCGAAGAATTGAAACATCCACATAGAATCCTCCTTGTGTCTTTTTTGACACTATAAATTATTTTCACTTTGTTTATTTCTAAGCTTATTTTATCGAAATACATGAATAATTACAAACACATAATCATAAAAGACGTGACCATATCAGTACACGCCTTTTGTTGTTTAAATTATATCAGATTCGTCACTATAGGATGTATGTAATAGCTTATGTGCAATTTCAGAACCTGGTTCTACCAGGAATTCTTCATACAGCTTCTGTATTGCAGATGAGTCACAGGAAATTCTTGCACTCTTGTTACGGTCAATAGACTGTACACCTTTTCTTCTTGCAAGCATTGTTTCCGCATACTTTCCATATTTGGCAACTGGCTGTCCACCACCATTCAAACATCCACCAGGACAAGCCATGATTTCAATGAAATGATATTGCTTTTCACCACTGCGAATTCTTTCAATGACTTTAGACGCATTCTTTAATCCAGAAGCAATACAGATTGATAGTTCTTTACCTCCGACTTTAACCGTAGCTTCCTTAATACCATCTTCATATCCACTCTCCCAGTTGATATTCCATGGAGCATCGCCATCCAGCCATACACCCGCAGTACGGATTGCAGCTTCCATAACACCACCAGTCTGTGCAAAGATATCAGCAGCACCTGTAGATTCACCAAGTGGAGAATCAAATGTTCCTTCAGGTAGATTGCGAATATCCAAGCCATAACGCTTTACCATGGCAATAAATTCTTTCACTGTCATGGAGTAGTCTGTCTGTTGAACACCATCCACCTGATTCTGTTCTCTTGTAATTTCTTTTTTCTTCGCTGTACATGGCATCAAAGAAACAACGACCATCTTCTTTGGATCAATGCCATATTTTTCAGCATACCAGCTGCGTGCAATGGATGAGAACATTTCCTGTGGAGACTTACAGGAAGATGGAAAATCCAGCATATCTGGATGATGTGTTTCTAGATATTTAATCCATCCAGGACAACAGGAAGTAATCATAGGTAATTTACCACCCGCCTGTAGACGATCCACAAGTTCATGTGCTTCTTCCATAATTGTAAGGTCAGCAGAGAAGTTTGTATCAAATACACGATCAAATCCCATATAACGTAACGCAGTAATCATTTTTCCTGTAACGTCAGTTCCAGGCTCCATTCCAAAACCTTCACCAATGGATACACGAACGGCAGGAGCAGTCTGAACAATACAGAACGTCTCTGGATCTGTCAGCTCCTTTTCAATATCAGGTGCATCTTCATACTGCATCAAAGCACCTGTTGGACATACCTGAATACATTGACCGCAGTTTACACACTTATGTCCTTCAGAAATCACTGTCGCAAAGCCTCTTTGTGTTGCGGAAATTGCGCCAATCCCCTGAATTTCTTCACAGAAAGCTGTACATCTATTACAGAGAATACATTTCGAAGGATTTCTTAAAATTGCGCCAAAACGATATTCTTTATTTTCCTGTGATAATGGCCCGGCAAATTCGAGATTATTGCTGACACCAAGTTTTGCGGAAAGTGCCTGTAATTCACAATCTCCAGACTTGCGACAAGTCAAACAGGCATTTGGATGATTGCTTAACAGAAGTTCAACGATATTCTTTCTTTCCTGTCTGACTTTATAGGAATTCGTTAAGATTTCCATGCCTTCTTCAATATACGTTGCACAGGCAGGACTAAGATTTCTTCTACCCTTTACTTCTACAATACAAACTCTGCAAGAAGCAGGACGATGGACAAAATTACAATCATCTTTTTTCAAAAAACATAGCGTTGGAATATCAATACCATGCTTCCTCGCAACATCTAGAATAGTCAAAGAAGAATCTTCCTGCATGTGTATTCCATTCATTGTAATATTCTTTAACATACCATTCTCCTATTCCTATTTCTGAATTGCCTTTGGTTTTGCTGGACATACACTTAAGCATGAACCACAGCGAACACATTTATCTGTATCAATTTCATACGCCATGAGTCTAGGATTCTTGCCAGGCTGATCACTCTTTTTGATTGCTTCTACTGGACAGTTTCTCGCACACATACCACATCCTAGACATAATGATTTATCAATTTCAAACGCAACAAGTTTCTTGCAGGAACCTGCAGGACACTTCTTATCTACAACATGCGCAACATATTCATCACGGAAATTATGCAATGTCGATAAGACAGGGTTTGGTGCAGTCTGTCCAAGAGCACACAAAGCAGAATCTTTGATTGTTTCTGCAAGTCTTTCAAGTCTGTCAAGATCTTCCAGTGTTCCTTCACCTTCAACAATACGATTCAAGATTTCAAGCATACGCTTGTTACCAATACGACAAGGTGTACATTTACCACAGGATTCTTCTACTGTAAATTCAAGATAGAATCTTGCAATATCAACGGCACAGTCATCTTCATCTAAAACAATCATGCCGCCAGAGCCCATCATGGATCCACGCTGTACAAGGTTATCATAGTCAATTGGTGTATCTAGATCTTTTTCTGTCAGACATCCGCCAGATGGGCCACCTGTCTGAACTGCCTTGAACTTTCTGCCATTTTTAATACCGCCACCGATATCATAAATAATTTCACGTAATGTTGTTCCCATAGGCACTTCAACAAGACCAACATTATTCACTTTACCAGCAAGTGCAAATACCTTTGTTCCCTTTGATTTGTCAGTTCCAATCGATGCGAACTTATCTGCTCCATCTAAAATGATTGTTGGAACATTAGCCCATGTTTCAACGTTATTCACGTTTGTTGGTTTTCCATTTAAACCTTTGACTGCAGGGAATGGCGGCTTCAATGTTGGTTCCCCACGGTGCCCTTCAATAGAATGAATCAATGCAGTTTCTTCACCACATACAAATGCGCCTGCACCATAGCGAATATAAATATGGAAACTAAAATCAGTTCCAAGAATATGATCCCCTAAACATCCATATTCTTCTGCTTCTTTGATTGCAATACGCAAACGTTTGATTGCCAATGGATATTCTGCACGGATATAGATTTCACCTTCATCTGCACCAATGGCATATCCCGCAATAGTCATTGCTTCTAATACAGAATGCGGATCACCTTCGAGAATAGAACGATCCATGAATGCACCTGGATCTCCTTCATCTGCATTACAGATAATATATTTCTTATCTGCATAGCTTGCCTTGGCAAAACTCCATTTCTTTCCTGTTGGGAAGCCTGCACCACCTCTACCGCGCAAGCCAGAACGTTTCACTTCTTCAATGACATCATCGCGACTCATTTCATACAATGCTTTCGCTAATGCCTGATAGCCTTTTGTTGCAATGCAGTCTTCAAAACTTTCTGGATTAATTAATCCTGCTTTATGCAATGCAATACGGTGTTGCTTTCCATAGAATGGAATATCATTCTGATGCTTTGCATGATCATGATGATCAAGTTTGTATAACAGATCTTCTACGACTGTATCATGCACGATTGCATCAATGATTCTGCCAGCATCTTCTTTTTTCACCTGTATATAGAAGATTTCATCTGGATAGATCTTCACAATTGGTCCTCGAGCACAGAAACCAAAGCATCCCGTAATCGTTGCTTCAATCGTATCTTCCATGTGTCTTTCTTGAATATGCTTGTTTAATTCTTCAACAATAAGCAAAGAATCCTGGGAAGCACATCCCGTACAGGAACAGACAGAAATAATTTTTCTTCTGGAATGTAATATTTCTAATTTTTCATCCGCAAGATGTTTCAAATCACCATATAAAGAAAGCAAATCTTCTCTACTGTTTAATCTAGTTGTCATATTTTTTACCATTAAGGCGGCCTTTCTTTCCGCCTTCACAAACCAGTAATG
>OLOM01002327.1_pt1 | contig 11681 bp, 6 predicted proteins | sample 1672531 | NCBI WGS metagenome assembly OLOM01 (sample SAMEA3136696, study PRJEB25190) | human gut metagenome | reverse complement strand
GGACAGCTCGTTGAAGTGGTATCAAAAAACTTTACGATGGTCAATGAAAGACAAAAGTTGGATTTAGAATTGAAGAAGACTTTTGAGGACGATGACAAATCAGCTTACAAGGATGTTCTGTTTGGAGTCTATACAAGCGAAGACATCAAAATCGGCGAAGATGTTGTTATTCCAAAAGATGCCTTAATGGGTGTTTTAACACTGGATGAATCTGGTAAAAACAATGAACAGTTAGATCTTCCGGTTGGTAATTATTATGTTAAAGAACTTGAAACGAATGTTGGTTTTGTTCTTGATGAAAATAAATACGAGTTCACCTTTGCTTATGATGAAGATACAACCAAAGAAACATCTTGTGTGGAACTGGATGAAATTCATAATGCCAAAAGACGATTAGATATCGAGATCAAAAAAGTCGATAAAGATAATGGCGATGTATTACTAGATGGCGCCGTATTTGAAGTTATCGATAAGACTACAAATACAAATCAAGGCATTGTAGTATCAGGCAAATTGGCGATCAAAGGTGATTCTGCAAATGAAGAATATGAGATCGCTAAAGATGAAGATTTTAACGAAATCATTCAAACAGTTAAGACGAACGATTCTAAAGAGATCATCCTAGATCTTGATGAAGGAGTGTATTACTCACGTAAAAAAGGCAGCGAAGAAATCTCTAAGCATATCGTAAAAGATGGTCACGCTGTATTCGCAAATGCCATCTATGGTCACGAATATGAGTTTAAAGAAATTGAAGCTCCATCCTCTTATGAATTATCAAAAGAACCATTTGAAGTAAAGGTGGTCGTTGATAAAGATCAAGATACCATCACTTATACCTTCAAAAATAACCGAATCGATATACCAAATACAGGAGTCTGATTATGAAATATAAAAAGAGAGTAGCATTAATCTCATTAGCAGCAATGCTTTTAATGGGGTTTGGAATCTATGCTTTTATCAATCAAGAGAAAAAAGCTTATGACTACAGCGATTTCTATGTACCAGCAGAAAGCGAAAAGCCCACTGCAACCACTAACGCTAGCAAAGAACCTGAAGAACAAATTCAGGTTCTTTCTTTAGATCTTCTGAAACAAAGAAACAAGGATGTCGTTGGCATTATCGAATTTGATGAGCGAATGATCTATGAACCGATCGTTCAAGCAAGTGATAATGACTATTATGTAAGACGTAATATTGACCTTAATTATGCCAGCGCTGGAATTCCATTTATTTCCTATGATGGGAATATCGATTCTACTAATGTAGTGGTTTATGGCCATTCAAGTACTACTGGCAATATCATTTTCACTCCTCTAATGAACTATCTAGAGAAGAATTTCTATTTAGCACATCCGACTTTCAATTTTATTTTGCCAGATGAAGTTAGAACTTATCAGATCGTATCTGTTTTAAATATCGATCTAGATAATCTCAATGATTCACTTGAATTCACCAAAAGTTCTTGGCGTAATCAAGATTCATATGCATCGTTTTTAAGATCAGTTAAAGAAGATGCTGTATATGAAACAGGAGAAAGCATTTCAACTAGTGATAAGCTTATGACACTTGTAACTTGTGATACAAGAGACGGCAATAGTCGAGCGGTAGTAGTTGCAAAGGAAATCACACAATAAAAGAATAAGAATGTTTAGCGATGACGCTTATTCTGATCCATATCAATCGCGGGCGAGCAAAAAACTGTTCGCCCTTTTTATTTTGTAAAGGAGGAAAGACAAATGAATAATCCATATACAATCGAAAAAGTAGTTTTAGAAATTTTAAAAGCGAATGAAGAAGCAAGAAATGATGATATGAAACTTTATTTGCTGGTTTGTGAAGCAGTAAATCCGTTCCCGACTTGTGATCGAGACATTGGTTCATTTTCTTTTTCTTCAGTGATGAATCATTATCGAGAACTTAGATTGCCTCATTTTGAAAGCGTAAGAAGATCAAGAGCGAAGATTCAGGCAGAAATTCCTGAGCTTGCTGGTGATCGAAGCTGTCGTCAAAGAAGAAAGGAACTGGAAATACTTTATCGAAATTACGCAACAAATAAGGAGGAATAGACTATGCCTGGTGAAGTCACGATGCAACAGAAAATAAAGGTCATCACTAAACTTACAGAATCTGGTTATGACACAGAAAAGAAACTTCAAAAGCTAGAGATGGAGAATATTCTACAAATCAAAGGAATCACGATTCCTGAGATGAGCATCATCTTGGCTCTACAAAAGAGTACAAAAAGTGGGAAGCTATACTCCTATTTATGTGGTGGCGATGATGAAGTAGATAAACAAGGTGAAAATAATGGCTAGGAAATATGAGCTTATCACCGATCTTTATTATCAAACGATTAATGAAGTAAGTGAAAATGCTGATAGCTGGAAGTCTTTCTTAAAAACGGCGGGAAGGAATTTCCGCCTTCGCTTTGATGAGCAGATACTTATCTATGCGCAAAGACCAGATGCAATAGCTGTATTAGAAATCGAAAAATGGAACAATCGCTTTGGAAGATGGGTCAATAAAGGGGCTAAAGGCATTGCAGTATTTGCTGACGAAGATAGGATGACACAACGTCTTACCCATTACTTTGATATTTCAGACACCCACGAAAGTCGCTATTCTCGTCCAGTACCTATCTGGGAAATGAAAGAAGAGTATTTGCTGGAAGTAATTGAAACACTAACCAATACTTTTGGTATTAGTGAGCCCAATGAAGATCTAGCATCTGTTATAAAGACAAGTATCACGAATGGTGTCGATGATAACATCAGTGATTATTTAACTGATTTGCCTGTGGCTGTTTCTAACTCAAATCTTTCAGCTTTAAGTGATGGTGAAATAAAATCAAAGTTTGAAAATTTAGTAAAGAATAGCGTCTCCTATATGCTTATGGCTCGACTTGGTATTGATGCAGATCGCTATTATTCTAAAAATGATTTTGATGATATTGCCTTGTTTAATACAGTTGATAGTTTAAATACACTTGGATTTGCAACAAGTGATATTGCTGAAATGGGACTTTTACCGATCAGCAAAACGATCAATGCGCTTTACAGACAAAATCGCACAATTGTTTCATCGAATCTAACTAACTACAATAAAGTTGAAAAGAAAGACGAAAGGAGCCGAAACGATGAAAGAGATAACATATACAATGGTAGGCGATTACAATCTACCGAATCTGAGTCTTCCCGAACAGCCAGAAATCATAATGGGCAAATGGGCTCAGATGAGAAAGGATTATTTGAAGAACCATCACAGGATTCTTTATTACAACCTATTGACCAAAGGAGAACTGTCCAAACATCTATCGGAGATTCAAATGCAAGCGAAGAGCTTGGAAGAGAATCTAGTCAAGGAGATGGCAATGAAGGAAGGATTGACGGAGGATCTCAAGGTGAAAGATATGATGGCCTGGGTAGCGAAAATGAACAATCTTCGCCAGTCAGCCAGCGAGATAGTGAAGACTCAGATCATCTACGCTTAGAAGACATAAAGCCACTTCCAAGTATCAAAGAGCAATTAACTCTATTTCAAGATCAAGCAGAAGAAACAAAAGCTTCTGCTTTTTCAATACCTCAAGAAGTAATTACAGCCGTGATCAAAAGTGGATCGGGTTTTGTTGATGGCAAAATGCGTATATTTGAGCAATTTCAAAATAGTTTATCTAATAAAGAAAATGCCAATTTCCTTAAAAATGAATATGGGATTGGCGGTTCTACTCACGCAGGTGGTTTTGAAGGATATAACCAAGATCACGGTGCGAAAGGACTGTTGATAAGAAAAGGCTATGATGACAATGCTCCAAAGGTACTTTTGAAATGGACAGAAGTCGCAAAGCAGATATCCGAGCTTATCCGTGCTGATAACTATCTGAATGATAAAGAAAAAGATCATTATCCTACTTGGCTAGAACAAGAAACGATCAGACGGGCTGAAATAGAAGAGCGAAAAAGAAACAGGGAAATTCTTTCTACTGCCCCTTCTTTACAAAATGACAGCTTTAATCCTGATGAGATTATTGGTAAAGAAATCAGCATTGATGAAAGATTATTCGTGATTGAGCGGGTAGATGATTTCAGCAAAGATGTCTCGATGAGGGATGTAACATTTCAAAACGAAAATGGGTTTCCAATCAGTCGTATTGAAAAGTTGGACTATGTACTAAAGCTTTTGAATGAGCAATATCCAGAAGCCGAAAAAACAAAACAAGATCCATCCGATTCAAGCTACGAATTTCATCTTGGCGATAGAGTCTATATTGGTTCAGATGCCTATGAGATCCTTTCTATTGATGATAAAAGGGTAATGCTCTTTGATTATGAAATGCCCCTATTCAATAAGGAATTTTCAAGAGATGTATTTGAGGCAAGAGTTAAAGAAAACCCCTTAAATGATCATTTGATAGTCGAAGCAACAAATGTTGAGCAAAACCTTGCGACAAGGCTTACTTTCTTTGTCAAAGACTTTGATTTTTATGACTATCAAGACAATTTAGATACTGGTGAGAGTGATGAAGATGCTATCGAAAATATCCGTAATGGACTTAGTGACCCTGAATATGTCAAAGGGATTATCGCATTCTTAAATGATATAGACACTGAAGATTTAGATTATGATCAGCAAAGAGAACGAGATTATCTGCTTGGTGAGCTTACTAAAATAGATAGTGACTTATCTAAAGAAGATTTGTTAGAAAAGGCCAAACAGATCATCAATGACTATTGCCAAGAAGAGTTTGAAAGTGATGCTGATTTTTCGGATTTAAGTTCTATTGGGGTCGCCTATACCGAGACAGAAGATGGCGACTATCCTATTCAAGCAATAGTAGATTTGAATAACTTCAAGATTGAAACAAAAGTTTTGGATGTAACAACGCATTTAGAACAATATTCAAGTCTTGAAGAATTGATAAATCAAGGCTTAGTAAATCTAGATTTCTCAGAGCTTACCTACGTCTCTGATGAGGATATGGAAAAGATTAAGTCTAATGATGATGATCGAACTGAACCAGTAACACCTGCTTGGGAACAAAAACGTACTAAGAAAGTCAATAGCTTTGATCTTCATCCCGAAATACCACTAGCTGAAAGAAAAACATTTGATCTTAGAAATCATCCTGTTGAAGTTGTTAGTAAAAAAGAACGCTTTAATCGAAATATTCAAGCGATAGAAGTATTGAAAAGACTTGAACTTGAAAATCGATTTGCTACTGCTGATGAACAGGAGGTCTTGTCAAAGTATGTTGGTTGGGGTGGGATTCCCGAAGCATTTGATAGTAACAATACAGTCTGGACAAGCGAATATCTGATACTTAAAAACTTACTAGACAGCGATGAATATGCCCTGGCAAGAGAAAGCACACTGACAGCCTTTTATACTCCGCCTGTTGTAATCGATGTAGTTTATAAAGCATTAGGACAGATGGGATTTAGTAATGGTAATCTTCTTGAGCCATCTTGTGGCATCGGAAATTTTATCGGGATGTTACCTGATGCAATGGCTGAATCAAAGGTTTATGGTGTCGAGATTGATAAAACATCTGCAGCAATTGCGAAGCAGTTATACCAAAAATCTTCCATTGCCTCTATGGGATATGAGGAAGTTAATTTACCAGATAACTTCTTTGATGGAATCATCGGTAATGTTCCTTTTGGCGATTTTAAAGTCTTAGATAAGCGATACGATAAGTATAACTTTTTAATTCACGATTACTTCTTTGCCAAGTCCTTAGATAAATTAAGACCTGGTGGAGTTATGGCTTTGATAACCAGCAAAGGTACGATGGACAAGACTAATTCATCAGTCAGAAAGTATATTGCTCAAAGAGCTGACCTTGTCGGAGCTATCAGACTTCCAAATGATACCTTTAAAGGAAACGCAGGAACAGAAGTTGTATCTGATATTTTGTTCTTACAAAAGCGTGACAGGATCATCGATATCGAGCCAGATTGGGTTCATTTAGATACAGATGAAAACGACATTAAGATGAATTCTTACTTTATTTCACACCCAGAAATGGTGCTTGGTGAAATGAAAATGGTCAGTGGAAGATTTGGTCAAGAGGCAACTTGTCTCCCGTATGAAGGAGCTAATCTGGTCGATTTATTAGATGATGCCATTAGCAATATTCACACTGAAATGAAAAGCTATGAAGTATCTGATGACTTGGAAGAAGACGATAACTCTATACCAGCCGATCCAACTGTTAGAAACTTTTCCTTCACGATATTAGATGACAAGATCTATTATCGGGAAAATTCAATGATGCGGCCTGTTGAGTCTTCTACTACTGCACAAAACAGGATCAAGGGAATGATTGCCATTCGTGATGCGGTCAGAAATTTAATCGAATTACAAACAGAAGACTATCCAGAAGAAGATATCAAAGATGCACAAGCGAAGTTGAATGCTGTTTATGATACCTTTACCAGTAAATATGGTTTGATCAACAGTCGTGCTAATATATCTGTCTTTAGCGATGATAGTTCTTATTCCTTGTTATCAGCATTAGAGATCATCAACGAAAATGGCGAACTTGAGCGCAAGGCTGATATGTTTTATAAACGTACAATCAAGCCACACCTACCTATTGTTGAAGTTGATACTGCTAGTGAGGCATTAGCTGTTTCTATTGGCGAAAAAGCGAAAATCGATATGGATCTTATGATTTCTTTAACGGGTAAAAGTGAAGAAGATTTATTTAAAGATTTGCAAGGGGTTATCTTTTTGAATCCTCTTTATGATGAAACGAACAGCGTATCGAGCAAATACCTTATGGCTGATGAATACTTATCTGGAAACGTCAGGGAAAAGCTCAGACAAGCTAAAATTGCAAATCAAGCAGAATCTGGTAAGTACACGATCAATGTTCAAGCATTAGAAAAAGTACAGCCTAAAGATCTTCCTGCCAGTGACATCTCTGTTCGTTTAGGAGCAACTTGGATACCATCTGAAATAGTAGAACAGTTTGTCTATGAGTTTTTGGATACGCCTAGATGGGCAAGGTGGAATATCAAAGTTCACTTTTCTGATTTTACAAGCGAATGGAACATCGAAGGTAAATCGTATGATCGAAGTAACGTCAAAGCTTATAGTACCTATGGCACAGGCAGGATAAATGCTTACAAGATCATCGAGGAAACATTGAACTTAAAAGATGTTCGTATCTTTGACTATATTGAAGATGAAGACGGTAAAAAGAAAGCGGTACTAAACAAAAAAGAAACAGCAATCGCTCAATCAAAACAAGAACTCATCAAACAAGGTTTCCAAGATTGGATATGGCAAGATCCGATGCGTCGAGAAAAGTTGGTAAAGATCTATAACGAAAGATTCAACAGCATTCGCCCACGTGAATACGATGGAAGTCATATTATTTTCAATGGTATGAACTCTGAGATAACACTAAGAGATCATCAAAGAAATGCAGTAGCGCACATTCTTTATGGTGGTAATACTCTGTTGGCTCACGCAGTGGGTGCTGGTAAAACCTTTGAAATGGTGGCTGCAGCACAAGAATCAAAACGACTTGGCCTGTGTAACAAATCCTTATTTGTCGTACCAAATCACTTAACAGAACAATGGGCAGCTGAGTATTTGCAACTTTATCCTTCTGCCAATATCTTGGTAGCAACAAAGAAAGATTTTGAAACAAAGAATCGTAAAAGATTCTGTGGAAGGATCGCAACCGGAGAATATGATGCAGTTATCATTGGGCATTCGCAGTTTGAAAAGATACCGATGTCTATTGAAAGACAGCGAGCTTTATTAGAACAACAGATTGACGAACTCACTCAAGGTATCACAGATCTCAAAAGAAATCGAGGCGAGAATTTCTCTATCAAGCAGCTTGAAAAGTCTCGAAAATCTATCAAGCAAAAGCTAGAAAAGCTTAATGACCAAAGCCGAAAAGACGATGTTGTCACCTTTGAAGAACTTGGTGTAGATCGTCTTTTTATTGATGAAAGTCATTATTATAAGAATCTGTTTCTTTATACGAAGATGCGAAATGTTGGTGGGATTGCCCAAACTGAGGCACAGAAATCTTCTGATCTTTTTATGAAATGTCGATATCTTGATGAGATAACCGGAGGCAGAGGAATCGTATTTGCTACAGGGACACCGATATCAAACAGTATGGTCGAACTATATACGATCCAAAGATATCTTCAATATGACACGCTTGTTAGGAACAACCTTCAACATTTTGATGCTTGGGCATCCACTTTTGGCGAAACAGTTACAGCGGTTGAATTAACACCTGAAGGAACAGGCTATCGAGCAAAGACAAGATTTGCTAAATTCTATAACCTTCCTGAACTTATGAGTATGTTTAAGGAAGTTGCAGATATTAAAACAGCAGATATGTTAGAACTTCCAGTGCCAAAGGCTGAGTTTCATAACATTGCTGTTAAACCGTCGGATATGCAAAAAGAGATGGTCGCGTCACTTGCTGAACGGGCTGAAAAAGTAAGAGGTGGTGGTGTTGATTCAAGCATTGATAATATGCTTAAGATCACAAATGATGGAAGAAAACTTGCGCTAGATCAGCGTATGCTTAACGAAATGCTGCCCGATTTTGAAGGCAGCAAGATCAATGCCTGTGTGGATAACATCTATCGTATTCGGAATGAAACTAGTGATGATAGATCAACACAGCTTGTCTTTTGTGACTTGTCTACTCCTAAAAGCGATGGAACTTTCTCTATTTATAACGATATCAAGAATAAACTTATTGCGCTTGGTGTTCCAAGTGCTGAAGTAGCTTTTATTCACGATGCCGATACCGACATAAAGAAGAAAGAACTTTTTAGGAAAGTGAGAAAAGGAGAAGTAAGGATCTTGCTTGGCTCTACCCAAAAGATGGGGGCAGGCACAAATGTTCAAGATAAACTCATTGCTTTGCACGATGTAGATTGTCCGTGGCGTCCTTCCGATTTGGAGCAAAGAGCAGGACGAATCATCAGGCAAGGCAACAACAACGAAGAGGTTCATATCTATCGTTATGTTACCGAACAGACATTTGATGCCTATCTTTATCAGCTGGTTGAAGGTAAGCAAAAGTTTGCTAGTCAGATTATGACAAGCAAATCTCCTGTTCGATCTGCTGAAGATATTGATGAAACTGCCCTTTCTTATGCGGAGATCAAGATGCTGGCAACCGGAAATCCTTATATCAAAGAAAAGATGGATCTAGATATCCAGGTGCAGAAGTTAAAGCTATTGAAGTCTAATTATCTATCCGAAAAATACTGTTTGGAAGATAAGATCATAAAGTATTATCCGCAAAGGATAGCAAGCCTTTCAAGTCGTATAGAAAATTTAAAAGCAGATATATCAACATTAAAAACGCATCCAAAACCATTAGATGATTCCTTTATCGGAATGAAGGTAGCGGGTGCGTTTTACTTTGATAAACAAGATGCTGGTAAAGCAATCATTGCTGCTTGTAAGTCTATGCAAAGCCCAGACCCTATTTCACTTGGCGAATATCGAGGTTTTAAAACAGAACTATTCTTCGATACTTTCGAGAGAAATTATGTTGTCAAAATCAAAGGAGAAACAAGTTATAACGTGACTTTAGGTGATGATGTGTATGGAAATATCACAAGACTTGATAATGCCATAGAACGCTTGCCAGACCTATTAAAGAAGACAACTGAAGAACTTGAAAGCACGAAGCAACAGTTTGAAACAGCCAAGATCGAAGTGGAAAAACCATTTGCCAAAGAAGATGAGCTTAAAGAAAAGCAACATCGTTTAGATGAGTTAAACATTCTTCTTAATATGGATAAAAGAGAAAACGAGATCGTTGGCGAAGTAAGCGATGATGCAATTGAAGCATCTTCTAAACAAAAAGATTATGAAAGATGAGGTACAACTATGTTTATAGATTATGTTCAAATTTTAAGAATCAAGGTTCAAAAAGAATACGATGATTTCATTGAAAAGCTGAAGAATATCCCTTCTAGTGAAACAATCAATTATGCCTACGAAAAGGTGATAAAGGAAGATATTTTAATATGCATCTTAAATGAAAACATTGATAACACGAAAGCTAAGTCACTTTCATTCAAATCTTATCCACTAGATTATTGCTATATCGAATGGCTTAAAAATGACTACTCTAATATGGAACTTGTCTCAGAGACCATCGATAGCGCAATGCAAAAAGCCACAAAAGAAAGGCAAAAAGACGAAAGAGAAAGTAGGTGAGAATATGCCATATATCTCGCCCGAAATCATAGTGGAAGCAAAGAAGATCGACCTTTTGACCTACTTGAAAAACTATTACCCTGATGAGCTTATCAAGTGTTCAAGGAACACATATTGTACAAGGGAACACGATAGTTTAAAGATTTCAAATGGAAAATGGATGTGGTTTAGTCAAGGGATTGGCGGGAAAAATGCGATTGATTATTTGATTAAAGTTCAAGGAATGAGCTTTATCGAAGCAGTTGAACACGTAACTGGTAAGTGCGCTATTGCACCGCCAATTCGTTATTCTCAATCGTCCAAACAAGATAGACCATTGCTCTTACCGCAAAGAAGCAATACCAATGATGTGGTAATCAACTATCTTACAAAAAGAGGAATTGATTACGAGATCATCATTCATTGTCTTAAAAACAATTTGATTATGGAATCTCTTCCCTATCACAATGTCGTTTTTATAGGCTACGACGATCAGCAAAAAGCTAGATATGCTTCATATCGAACAACAAATGATTCAAGGATTATGGGCGATTGTTCAGGTAGTAAAAAGAATTATTCTTTCCGCTTGCTAGGTTCAAATAAAAATGAGATCCATCTTTTTGAAAGTGCCATTGATTTACTTTCTTACGCAACTTTATACAAGTTAAGAGGTGGCGATTGGAAGGAACTGACACTCATTTCTCTTGCTGGTGTTTACTCTCCTGCTCGAGATATCGGTAATAGTAAAGTGCCTGCCGCACTTAAAAACTACCTTGAAGACAATCCGCAAACAAAACGTATCACACTCCATTTGGATAATGATATGCCTGGAAGAATGGCTAGCAAAGCATTGCAAATTGTTCTTCCTAACCTTTTAGAAGTCGTTGATGATCCACCAAGTTATGGCAAGGATGTTAACGACTTTCTTTGTTTTAAATTGAATATCAAACGCAATAAAGAAAGGAAGTATGAAAGATGAATATCGAAAATATCAAAGAAAAATACACTGAAGGAACAAGAATTGAACTCAATCTTATGAAAGGCGAAAGCCAGATGCCAAGTGGTCTTAAAGGGACTGTAACATACGTTGATGATGCCGGACAGGTTCATATCGATTGGGATAATGGCAGCACCCTCGCCTTAAATGTGATTGAAGATTCTTTCAAGATCATTGATGAGGATACAAAAATCAAGGTGCTTTTTATTGAACCGCATAAGTACCCCAGAGTTGTCAATCTCAATGACACTTTAGAAGATATGCAGAAACTTGTGGGCGGAGATATCGAAGAATATATGCCTTTTGATGATGAAGTTGCTATTGTCTGTAATGAATCAGGCAAGATCAACGGCGAAGAACTTAACCGTGCAATCTATGGTGATAATGGTCATTTGCTTGATATTATCGCCGGAAAATTCTTTATCTGTTATGCGCCAATCGAAAGCGATCGGTTCTTAAGTATGCCTGATGATCTGCTTAA
>OLOM01002306.1_pt1 | contig 11754 bp, 5 predicted proteins | sample 1672531 | NCBI WGS metagenome assembly OLOM01 (sample SAMEA3136696, study PRJEB25190) | human gut metagenome | reverse complement strand
ACGGCGGCGACATCACCCGCAAGAAGAAGCTGCTGGAAAAGCAGAAGGAAGGCAAGAAGAAGATGCGCACCCTGGGCACCGTCCAGCTCCCCACCGAGGCCTTCATGGCCGTCCTCAAACTGGACGAGTGACGGAAACCCATGCGGCTAATTTTGATATAACGTGCAAAAAAGAGAGCATCCGTTGTCCGGATGCTCTCTTTTTTACAACTCCTTCGCAGCGAGAAAAGAGGTGACTTGTTGTGGATGAACCTCGCATCATTTCGTCCACCCTTATTGTACGGCATGCTGTCAGCCTTGTCAATCCGCTTTGCGTCCCGAAATTTTCCAACCACAGAAATTTCCCTTGTTCCCTTGCTATTTTTGCTTTTAATTGTGCTATTTTTGCAAACATACTTGTTTTATCTGTGCAATCAATGTAGGATTTTATAAAATAGCACAAGCCCATGTGATAAAATAAGGAGAGTACTAACAATGAAAAAACTAGTATCGTTGATTTTAACTGTATGCTTTCTGATTCCATCAATGTCGAGCAGCGTTTCTGCTCTAGGTGCCGAACTAAGCAACGTGCCCACTACTGCCTCAACAGCGATAAAACTTCCAGCCCCCACAAATTTACAATGGGGTGTGGAATATGACATGGATGGGAATGCTATAAACAAATCAGGAGCTATGAGTTGGTCATTTAGTGGTGATTGTTATGTAGAGTTTCTTGTTCATCTATACACCGTTGATAAAAAAACAGGAACATCTGGATTAGTTGGTACTGATGTGTCAATTGGTAGTTCTCGTTCAACTAATGCGGTATATGTTGGTGATTGGAACTACCCTCACAAACAACTCAAAATCGGTGGTTGGGTTACACTTAATGAACTTCCAGCCGGAGATTACTACTTTACTGTGCAAGCGTTCGATCCTAGTGGCAAGTATTTAGATAGCAGCAGCGTGGGATCTTGGACATGGAAAAAATCTGCCGGGGATGATATTAAATCATACTCTTTCTTGAACACGAAAACTCCAAAGCCATTTGGTGGCTTTGGGGAAAAAGCAAACTACCAGTTAAGTGGAGATTATCTATCTGTACTTAAAGATAATTTGAGTTTCGTTGAAGAAAAACATGACTCTATGCTAGCTTCACTATCGTGGGGTGGGCACTGCTATGGAATGTCAGCCGTTTTTGCTTTGTTTAATAGCCATAAATTAGACATTAGTTATTTTCAACAGAGTGCATATAAACTATCTGATTTAATGGCTCCTAAAGATAGTAAAAAAATTTTTAATCTTTTAACATTTTATCATAGAATTCAAGTTCAAAAAAATTTGAATATGTATAAATATGGTATGACCTTAAATAAAAAAAATATTATGAAACAAGCCATCCAACGCATGAAAACAGATCCATCAAAATATTATGTAATATCTGCACGAGTTAAAAACGACTATACAAAAAGTATAATTTCACATGCTTTAGTTGTTTGGAATATACAAGAGCACAACAATCTATATCGTGAACAATGTAGCATGAAAGTCTGGGACCCTAACCGCTTTGATGTGTATGACATGGTTTATAATGAAGAAAAAGATACGTTATATATTACAAATGGAGATTACATCGAATCGTTATATGGATGTGCTTCAGCAGATGACTTTCCTGACCTTAAAGTATCTCTGGAAAACCTGAAATACTATCACGTTAATCATAGGATAGCAATTGAAACTAGTGAATCCAACATAGAACAAGAAAATGCATACATTATTAGTGGGTATAAAAACTTCTCCATCCAAAGAGGGAATGATATTGCCGTTATTCAGGATGGCAAAAAGATAGATGGTTCACTTGAAATTAGCGATGCGATACCCAGTAGCTTTGATGGCGATATAGATGAAAGCTTATGGTATTTTGTAGTGCCAGCTCAAAGCGAAAATCAGAATGAACAAGATATTGTTACTAACTCTGAGCAAGAAATCGGTTCGGGCATAACGCTTACCTCTCTTGATGAATCACCAACTGACCGAACTATAGCATTTATGTGTAACAGTAGTGGTCATGATGGTTTTATTTCTACTATTACCTCAGAAAAAAGCCCTCAGTGTGTAGAGTTCGGTGTAGATGGGCAAGTCGATATTCTATTTAGCGAGGAAACAAACGCTACTATTACAACGACTAGAAACGATGCCACTTCACCGCAATATACTACAGAATTTTCTGGAAATATGTTAGATGCAAGCGTAAAGCCTTCTCAAGGATGTAATATTATAACAACAACAAAATCAACTGAGCTGTCAGTGGCAACAAGCAACTCCTTGTCTACGACTAACATCGGAACAGTTTCAGTTCCTGACTCCGGTATCACAGTCCTGTCGAATCCTGATAATGCGCAAGTAATAGATAATAATACGAAAGAGGTTATTCAGGAAACCAATTACTCAAGTTCCGTTGAGTTCCTCACTTTAGGTGGAACTCTTATTGATCCTATTGTTAATATTCCGCCTGAAGGTACCATCGAAGCGCCGGAGACACCGGAATTTGAAGGATATGAATTTGCAGGATGGTATACATCGCCTGACTATCTTGAATCCGAAAAATGGGATTTCAATACACCAATCTCTTCTTCTCTTACTTTGTATGCTAAGTGGGATGAAAAAAAGAAAGAACCCTCTCCGGACAATAACCATAGTGGTCATCACAGTAGTATGCCAGCTCAGTATACTATAACCTTTGAGACCAACGGCGGCAGCGCCATCAGCAAGGTCACGAAGAACAAGGGCACTAGCATCGACCTGGCCCAGTACGCCCCCACCAAGTCCGGTGCGACCTTCGAGGGCTGGTATGCAGACAAGGGCCTGGCCAAGAAGATCACCTCTGTGAAGCTGGACGCCAACACCACGGTTTACGCCAAGTGGACTGAGGCTCCCGTCTCCGGCCTGCCCTTCGGAGACGTCAAGACCGCAGACTGGTTCTACAACGATGTGAAATACGTGTATGAAAAGGGCATGATGGCCGGCACGGCGGCGGATGTGTTCGCCCCCAACGCCACCACCACCCGCGCCATGATCGTGACCATCCTGTACCGCCTGGAAGGCTCCCCTGCCGTCACCGGCACCAGCGCCTTTGTGGACGTGCCCGCCGGTCAGTGGTACACGGACGCCGTGAATTGGGCCGCGGCCAACCAGATCGTGAAGGGCACCTCCGCCACGACCTTTGCGCCCAACGACTCCATCGCCCGCGAGCAGATGGCGGCGATCCTGTATCGCTACGCGCAGTACAAGGGCTATGACGTGACGAAGAAGGCCGACCTGTCCGGGTATTCTGACAACAGTCAGGTCAGCGCCTACGCCAAGGATGCCCTGGCTTGGGCCAACGCCGCCAAGCTCATCAACGGCGTGACCAACACCACCCTGGCGCCCCAGGGCAACGCCACCCGCGCCCAGGTCTCTGCGATCCTGCACCGCTTCTGTGACGGCGTGGTGAAGTAAGACAACCACAAAACCTAGCTCCTACAAACTGAGGGAGAGGGCCATGCGGCCCTCTCCTTTTTCTGTCAAATGGTCAAGCGCTCTACCTCTTCCAGCCACAGCGTTGCGGCAGCGTCCGAGGGCATCCGCCAGTCCCCTCTGGGCGAGAGGGTCACGGAACCGACCTTCGGTCCGTCCGGCAGGCAGGAGCGCTTGAACTGCTGGGCGAAGAAGCGGCGGTAGAAATTCTGCAACCAGCGCAGGCGCGTTGCCCGGTCATACTTCTCCCCCAGGGCATACTCCGCCAGCCGGAACACCTTCCGGGGCCAGAACCCCCAGCGCACGGCGTAGTAGAGGAAAAAGTCGTGCAGCTCATACGGCCCGACTAAGTCCTCCGTTTTTTGGGCGATCTCTCCCTCCTTGGGCGGCAGCAGCTCCGGGGAGACGGGGGTCGCCAAAATATCCTCCAGCACGGCGGACAGGCGCGGAGCGCTCCCCCGCTGCTCGTCGGCCACATAAGCCACCAGATGGCGCACCAGCGTCTTGGGGATGCCTGCGTTCACGGCGTACATGGACATGTGGTCCCCGTTATACGTCGCCCAGCCCAGGGCCAGCTCGCTCAGGTCCCCGGTGCCGATGACCAGACCGCCGGTCTTGTTGGCCAGGTCCATCAGGACCTGCGTGCGCTCCCGCGCCTGCCCGTTCTCGAAGGTGACGGAGAGATCCTCCATGGCCTGGCCGATGTCTTGAAAATGGAGTTTCACGGCGGGGCCGATGTCGATCTCCCGGAAGCTGGCCCCGATCTCCTCCGCCAGGACCTGGGCGTTGGACTTCGTCCGCTGGGTGGTGCCGAAGCAGGGCATGGTGACAGCCAGAATATCGGACTGGGGACGGCCCAGCAGCTCCATGGCCCGCGCCGTGATAAGCAGCGCCAAGGTCGAATCCAGGCCACCGGACAGACCCACCACTGCGGTTTTGGCCTTGGTGTGGGCCAGCCGTTTTTTCAGGCCCAGCGCCGCCAGAGTCAGGATCTCTTGGCACCGGGCCGCCCGGTCCCCGTGGTCGGCGGGGACGAAGGGATTGGGGGCGATGGGGCGGGTGAGCCGGGTCTCCGTGCGCTCCAATTCAAAGTAATTTGGATACAGGTCGGGGGCGTCCGCCGGGTAGGTCGTCATGCGCTGCCGCTCGTGGGCCAGCTTTTGCAGGTCGATCTCGGTGATGGTCAGGCCCGTTGCAAAGCGCCGCTCGGCTAAGATCGTCCCGTTTTCCGCAATGAGGCTGTGCCCGGCGTAGATGAGGTCAGTGGAGGACTCCCCCCATCCCGCATCGGCGTAAACATAGCCGCAGACCAGCCGCCCGGAGGTGGCTTCCAGCAGCGTCCGGCGGTAGGCGTCCTTGCACACCGTCTCGTCGCTGGCGGAGGGGTTCAGGACCAGCGTCGCACCCCCTTGGGCCAGGCGGGTGGAGGGGGGATCTGCCACCCACAGGTCCTCGCAAATCTCGACCCCGATCGTCAACAACGGCTCGTTGACGCAGCGGAACAGCAGGCCCGCAGAAAACTCCACGCTCTCCTGTCCCGCAAAGGGGATGCAGAAGTCCGTCCCCCGCAGTTCCCGGCCGGAGGTGAACCAGCGCCCCTCGTAAAACTCTGTGTAATTGGGTAAATGGATCTTCGGGACCAGGCCCAGCAGCGCCCCCCGGCAGAACACCGCCGCGCAGTTGAAGAGCTTTTGGTTGTACCGCACCGGCACCCCCACCACCGCCAGCAGGTCCAGGTCCTTGCTGCCCTCCAGGAGCGAGCGCAGGGCGTCTTCCGCGCCTTGCAGCAGCGCATCCTGCAAAAAGAGATCCCCGCAGGTATAGCCGGTCAGGCACAGCTCCGGCAGGCACAAAACCTTGACCCCTTCCGCCGCCGCCTGATGCAGCAGGGAAAGGCAGGCCTGGGCGTTATAGGCGCAGTCGGCCACCCGGATCTCCGGGGTTCCGGCGGCAACTTTGATGAAACCATCTTGCATGGGCAAAGACCTCCCTGATCTTCCGGGCACCGCCCGGTGTTTTTTTTGGCTTTATCTTACTCCTGTTTCCTCCAAAATGCAAGATGGCGTGAAACTTCCTGCAAACGAGCCGCTTCGAGATTCCCGCTTGTCCCTCCAAGGCCCCTTGTGGTATACTAGGGGATACCAACAGATGTTCAAGATCTCACAAAAAGGAGCAGCAGCCATGGCAGCGAAGAAAAACGAAGTATATCCCCTCCGCATCGAGGGCTACGGCAGCGCCGGGGAGGGCGTGGCCCGGTTGGACGGGCAGGCCGTTTTTGTCAAGGGTGCCTTGGCTGGTGAGCTCTGCCAGGTGCAGCTCTTAAAGGTCGGCAAGTCCGCCGCCTGGGGGCGGGTGGCCAACATATTATGTCTCCGTCTACAGCAAAAAGGCCCACCAGAGCCTCACCTGCTATTTCTGCATAACTTTTAGTACCATTATAAAAAATATGTTGCTATTCACAAAAAAATGTGGTATCTTTGTCATTAGAAATTAAAAAAATAGGGGTTTACATATGGGTATCTTTATCGGGACAATTGAAAAAAAGGACTATGATTTGAATGCTTTCTTTAATTTCAAACCCATAGCCGAGGTTAGTAATGGTGAAGTAATACAGCTTACGTCGCAAGAGCAAGAATCTTTGTTACCAAAATCTGACAGAAGAAACATCTGTTTTAATTATAATTGGAACAACGCTGAGGAACGTCAGCGTATGTATGAAAATTTTTCTGAAAAATCTCTAGTTCTGTTTGAGTTTACATCAGAAGATCTACAAGATAATCTAAAAAATGGATCTCGAAACCCCACAGGTTATAAGGTTTCCGCAATAGAAATGCTAGATGCTGGAAAAATAGCACCTATTGGGAACTTTAATGTATTTTTTGCAATATCTAAAGATGAAATACTCTCTGATTTTACGAATGATGCAATTGTTGAAATTGACTCTCCATATGTACTAGCTGGTAACCTAGTTTTTATCGAGATGGATGACTTTTGGGCAGGACCTTATGAGGTTGGGTATCGACCGTACACCTCATCCTATTATGTAAAACCACAAATTAAAGAGCAAAAGTACACTGTTAACGGTTACCGCCGTAATCAGATAAGACAATTTGAGCTTAGCCATGTCGAAAACTATTGGGGTGCTCCGGATAATCCGGATAATAGATGGTTGCTTCTATGTCCTAAGAAAGATGCTAAAGCTGAACAAGTAGATGTTATTTCGGATTCTATACTTATCGAGAGTTTTAAAGACAGCATTAAAAACGGAATTGCTGTTAATGGAACTATAAAGTTGGATGATGTCCCAACACTCGTGAAACAATATGAAGAATCTGAGATTATGGGATCCATCCTGACTGATAAAACACGGCGTTCACGGTTAAATAGGCTTGTAAAAATTATGTCTTCTGAAGAGGATGTTGATGGCACCCTGCGCACTATCACTGATTTTGTTTGCGATCTTCTTGTAAAGTATCAGGATAGCCCGAATGTCGATGAATGGTTGCAGGCATTGATTGAAAAGCATCCTCAGTTACTCGATCAGTTGCAGCGCTCACAAACTATCTCCAAAGAAATCTCCAGGCTTGAAAACGAACTAGAGGATTTAACTGCTCAACGTAGTGCTTTGGAGCAAAAAATCGAAGAATCCCGCCAGCGAGCTGAATCTATTGACCAGCAGGCTATTGAAGCAAAGAAAAAAGCTATGCTGGAACAAGAGGCCGAGTACACCAAATTATCAAGCCGACTCGAAGAAGAAAAAAAATCTTTAGGCGTGATTGGAGGCATAGAAGAACTTCAAGCTAGATACGAAACTCTCGAAAAGGAAGTTAAAGGTATCTCAACACACAAAGACTTCTTGTCTAGCGAAACTAAGGGGCTTGAGCTACAGTTTCAGCAAATGATTAGCCGTCCCCACGATGATATGGTCAAAATTGCGTTTGATGGCTTTATGGCCAGCAAGATGCTTCGTGCAGCTGCAGAATGGGAAACTGAACAAGCTAACAGCCAGCATACTGAACTTACTAAGCAAGTTGCTTCTATCTCCACCTGCAAAAAAACACCAGAAGATCTTATTGAATACTTGCGCAGAATTGTTCAGGTCTGTCGCCCCAATTACAGTAAAAATACCATCATTAACATCGCTATCTGTTTGACTCAGGGTTTTTTGACTGTGTTTTCAGGGGAACCTGGCTGTGGCAAAACATCCATCTGCAATATTTTTGGCGAAGCACTTGGTCTCAACAAGATTGCTAATTTAGTTGATGCCTCTTCAGAAGACAAATCATATATCAATAGGTATATTGCGGTTTCAGTTGAAAGAGGCTGGACATCTAAGCGTGATTTTGTTGGATACTATAACCCTTTATCCAAAACTTTTGATAAAAGCAATCGTCTAATCTATGACGCGCTCCATCAATTAGACACAGAAAAACGAGCCGGTATTTTAGAAATGCCGTATATTGTGCTTCTTGATGAAGCAAACCTCAGTCCTATGGAGTACTACTGGTCGGACTTCATGAATATTTGCGACGATTTAGACTCTCATAGCAAGGTGAATTTAGGCGAGAATTATGTTTTTGGAATTCCTGAAACGCTCCATTTCGTAGCAACAATCAACAATGACCACACAACAGAAACTCTGTCGCCGCGTTTGATTGATCGTGCATGGATTATTACTCTCCCCCAGTTAACACCGAGAGATTATAGTTCTTCTGGAAACAAAGCAACCATCTCTGATGAAATAGTAGACATTATTTCATGGACTTCACTTCGAGATGCTTTTATCCCTAAAAATGGTGAAACTTCCTTTTCACCAGAAATTCAGAAATGTTACGACTCAATTATTGCAAAACTACGGGAGAAGAAATTCACCGTAAGTCCTCGTGTTGATGCTGCCATTAAGCGTTACTGGGTAATTGCATCCAAGTACTTCGAGAAGGACGATACTGGAACTGATCCAAAGTTCATCGCATTGGATTATGCTGTTGCCCAACGAATTCTCCCTAAAATCAATGGTAATGGCGAGGAATTTGAGAAATGGCTAAAGGACTTCGGGAGCCTTTGTAGCAATAACGGATTAAATACGTCTGCAACCATGTTGAAAGATATAATTGAACGTGGAAATCAACAGATGAAATATTACCAGTTCTTCTGTTAAAGGAGCATACTATATGGACATTTGTTCATTAACACTGCAGCCGTTCAATAAGCAATCTTTTTCGGTTAGCTTATCAAAAAATGACGAGCAAAAGGGACGTGTAGAACGAATTATTTCTAAAACATCGGATATATACATCTTTTCAGATTTAAGCTATGAATTTACTCTACCAAGTGAGAGCTTGTCTTCTATCAAAAATGTTGATGTTTATATAAATGATGTATATGAGCCGTCCGTCTATAATAACGGAAAGATAACATTTCCTAATAAGGGCATCGGGGAACGTCGTATTTTTATAGATTGCTATGGTTTTGTGGAAATTCACCTTGTTGTCTTAGATTCAGAAGGGATTGAACATCGCTACACTACTGATTTCCTTCCTATCTTAGTGAGGCACAATGAGCTTAACGATGCTGTAAAAGCAATGGTTAGCTATGTTTATTCACATCAGGAAATGTTACTACTCAACGGGGAGCCAAAAGCAAAAAATATAGCAAATCTAAAGGAACATGGCTATCAAAATCTATCTGCACAAATTATTTTGGCAGAAGAAATAGCTTCTATTTATGAAACTAGCTATGGTTATTTTAAGGCAAATAGTCGCTTTAAAATTGAAAAGGTTTCTAAAGTTGATCGTTTTGAACGTTTGCAGTATGTAACTCCTGCAACAGTTCAGTTTATTACAACGCATCCGGAAGAACTGCGTAAAATTAGCAGTAATTCAGGAATTCGTGTTAACGGACAAGTTTATCAGCCGGAGAAAACTCTTTCGGTTCAAAATGAGCATTCATATGATACATATGAAAATCAGGTTGTTTTAGGGTTTATCCAGAAAATGATTGACTCTCTGGATGATTTGTATTGGCATTGTCATTCCCTGCTAGAACAAATTCCAACAAACGAAAATTATGGAGATGAGTACATTTATTCTGCATTTTTTATGTTTACAGAGACTAAAAAAATGCTAGAGGATGGACTGTTACGTATCTCCTGTCTTCGCGCCCAATTTACACGCCTATGGGAAATGTATAATGGAGCACTAAAAATTAAACCTGAACCAATGATAAATGCGCCGCATCCTTCTCATATTTTTATATCTGTTCCGCAGTATAATCGTATCTTCGTTCAGATTCATAAATGGTTTACTTATGGGATTTATGATTTTGCTCGAGAACGCTTTATGCTTTCGTTTATAAAAATTTCCTCACTCTATGAAGGATACGTGTTAGTAAAAATAATCTCATACTTTAAGAGCCGTGGTTATGAACTCGAATCCGCACAAAAGTGGGTATATCCAATAAAACGGAATTGGAAATATAGAAATACAAATTGTAACAACACTTTTCTATTTAAGAATTCAAAACAAAAAATAACACTTTATTACCAACCTGTTATTTTCGATACAGACGAAAATGACAAGAACGGGATTGCCTTGATTCGCAATAATTCTATTTCCATCACAAATGAGGGTAGTGACTGCACTCGCTCGGGTGGACACTACTACTCACCAGATTATCTAATTAAAGTAGAAAACGATTCAGTTTCAAAGTATCTCATACTTGACGCAAAATTTAGTAATCTTGCATCTGTAAAACGTCATCATATAAAAAACCTTGCATTTAAGTATCTCTTCTCAATTAGTCCCATTTTCCCAGCTGATGCAGTTGTTGGACTATGTATAGTTTATGGTAAGTGTAGTGCTTTAGAGCGAATACAAACCGCATATGATAGACAATTACCAAGTCAAAAAGTAAAGCCTGTTACAGAATTGTTGCCACTATTGGAAAACGTTGCGAATAATGAGCATTATAACAACCTTGATGCGCTTATGAAGAGAGCTTTTGATCTGTGACATAAGTAAAATTCTATTTTTAGAGATATACTGTTAAAAGTCCCACAGATTTTATCCTTACAATTTGGATGGAGTTTGTGGGGCCTTTCATTTTACGATACACTAAAAACATGAATAGTATAAAAAGGAGCAGCAGCCATGGCAGCGAAGAAAAACGAAGTATATCCCCTCCGCATCGAGGGCTACGGCAGCGCCGGGGAGGGCGTGGCCCGGTTGGACGGGCAGGCCGTTTTTGTCAAGGGTGCCTTGGCTGGTGAGCTCTGCCAGGTGCAGCTCTTAAAGGTCGGCAAGTCCGCCGCCTGGGGGCGGGTGGCGGAGGTGACGGAGCCGTCCCCCGGCCGGCAGGTCCCGGACTGTCCCCAGTACCCCAAGTGCGGCGGCTGTCAGCTGCGACACATGACCTACGCAGAGGAGCTGAACTTCAAGCGCCAGAAGGTCCAGGACGCCCTCCAGCGCATCGGCGGTTGGGACGGCGCGGTCTCCGTGATCCACGGCGCAGCCCAGCCGGACCGGTATCGGAACAAGATCCAGTTCCCCGTGGCGGACGGCCCCCGCGTGGGCTTTTTCCGCGCCCGGAGCCATGACGTGATCGACTGCCCCGACTGCCTCCTCCAGCCCCTGCCCGCCACCCGTCTGCGCAGCGCCTTTCGGGCCTGGATGGCAGACTGTCATGTCCCCGCTTATGACGAAAAGGCCCACGAGGGCCTCATCCGGCATTTCTATGTGCGCGTCAATCAGAAGGGCCAGTCCCTCTGCGCCGTCATTGCCAACGGGAAGCGGCTCCCCCAGCAGGACAAGCTCATCGAGGCCCTCCGGGCCGCGGAGCCGGGGCTGGTGGGCGTGGTCCTGTCCGTGAACCAGGCCAAAACCAACGTCATTCTGGGCAAGGAGTACCACACCCTCTGGGGGCAGGATTTCCTGGAGGACACCCTCTGTGACCTGAATTTCCGTCTCTCCGTCCCCTCCTTTTACCAGGTCAACCGGGACCAGGCCGAAGTCCTCTACGGCCGTGCTTTAGACTTCGCCCAGCTCACCGGGACGGAGACGGTCTTAGACCTCTACTGCGGCATCGGGACCATCACCCTGGTCCTGGCCCGCCGGGCCGGGAAAGCCATCGGCGCCGAGGTCATTCCCGCCGCCATTGAGGACGCCAAGGCCAACGCCGCCCGCAACGGCGTGACCAACACGGAGTTTCTCTGCGCCGACGCGGGGGAAGCCGCCCAAGAGCTGGCCCGCCGGGGCCTGCGGCC
>OLOM01002303.1_pt1 | contig 11781 bp, 8 predicted proteins | sample 1672531 | NCBI WGS metagenome assembly OLOM01 (sample SAMEA3136696, study PRJEB25190) | human gut metagenome | reverse complement strand
GTATCTCCATCAAAGGTCGCTCCCAAGAAGCCGAAGAAAATGCTCGACCACGTTTCGCCCAAGCAGGCAAGATGAAGACCTTCTTTTCCGGTGTTGTTCATGATTTCGTGTAGGTCGAGATACAGTGCTTTTTTGAAATATTTTTCGGCAGCTTCCTGCAGGCCGTTTTGTGCAGCAAAAAGTGCATGGCTGGCGAAGCTCAGAGTGGAATCGTGCAAGCAACACGGCTCGAAATCTTCCCATGCGTTCAGACGCTCTTCAGAAGTGAACTTCTTAGGCAACCGGGACATCAGAAGCAGCGTATCAGCCTGCTTGATAACTTGATACCTTTGCAGACGGTCAAAGCAAACATGATGATAGCTGGCACCGTCATCGGTTTTGAGCGTTTTAATGTCTACGGGCTCTAGCCGAGTAAAAGTCTCATCCGGCAAATATCGGCCAGTTTGCGGATCACGGCATTCTTTCAGATTGTCTCGCAGAGAATGCCAAGCAAGGACTTCCTCATCGCTGAGGGAAAGCTTCGAATACCGATTGGAATCGGTTTCCTTGAGTTTCAGCGCTGCCTTGATGGCCAAATCAAGATTAAACTTTACCATGCAATTGGTAAAGAGATTGTTGTTGGTAATGCCGCAATATTCATCAGGCCCCTTGCAGAACATGAGGTCAGCAGAGCCATCAGGATGAATGATGCAGCGGCTATACCAGAAGCGGGCAGTTTCGATGTAAACTTCCATAGCTTGCAGGTAAAAATTCTCATCACCGGTGGCATCAAAGTACTGCTGCATAGCGAAAGGAATATCTGCGGTAATGTGCAGCTCACTGGCACCAATGTCCCAGCTTTCGCACTGCTCAGAACCGTCGAAAGATGTCATCCAAGGATACCGAGCGCCGGCATTGTTCATCTTTTTGGCGTTCTCTTTTGCCTGCGGAAGTGTTCTTACGCGATATTCCATTAAGCTCTTGGCGGCTTCGGGGTGGGTATACAGGAAGAACGACAGCATAAAGAGATCCGTGTCCCAGAAATAGCATCCTTTATACCGTGTGTGCGTTAATCCGCGTGCGCCGATACTTACGCTGCTGTCGCGTGCAGAACAGCTGGTGATAAGCTGGAAGATGTTGTACCGCACAGCGGACTGATCATCAGGGGCTCCATCGATTTCGATATCCGACTCATTCCACCGAGAGGCCCATGCCAGAGAGGATTTTGCAAAGAGTTCATCATAAGTGTCAGAGATTTTGTTGCTCCCAATAAGTGGGTCGATATCTCGACTTGTGGTGATGCGCGTGGTGATCTCCAAAACAAACTTTTGACCGCTTTGTAAAATCCCGCACCACTGCTTTCCAAGGACATCATCAGAGATATAGTCTTCAGAATCTGAAAAAGAAGTATGGAAAGACATCTGTTCTCTTACAATCAAGCCGGTACCTAAAATGGAGAAAGTACAATCGACAGAATCCTTGCACATGTCATGCCGGGTGGGCTCGGCAAGTTTGATGGTTTCGTGATTTTCTTTTACCTGATCATCCGGAACAGGGCAGTTACAGCAAGCGGTATGAATTCCTGCATGTACCGAGATATTGGAGGTGCGTGATGCGGAGAAGGAAAGCCGCTGTACGAGCAGTGAGGGATCGGACATACTGCAGAACGCATAATGCTCAATATTTAGAGTGGTTTCACCGCTTTTGGCTAAAAAAGACTGTGAGCGAACGCCTGTTTTCATATCCAGCGTGCTGGATACAGGAGAGGAAAGTGTAATAGGATGTCCATCACATTCGATATTTCCCCAGACGGGGGTGGGCAGGTTCACGAAATCGGTGATGCCGGGTTTGATTTCACCGAAGATACCGGCAACGAACAAACCTGTCTCAAAGGTGCGCTTTTCCTGCCAGAAGGGGAGATATCCACGGATGCCCATGCGTCCGTTTCCGGTGAAAAAAGTGCTTTCTTCAAAACTGTCATTTGTGCTATTTGTCGTAAGCTCAATTTGCCAAGGCTTCAAAATTATGTCTTGACGCATAAAAGCATCCTTCTTTCTTTTATAGTAATGCTTCACGGATAGAATGGCAAAGGAATCCTGCGCAGGTAGCGAAAGCCTCGCCAGTGGTGCAGTAACCAGTCACTTCATCAACGCTTTCGCAGGCGATGCCATTGTCCATAGAGATTTTTTCCAAAATGGCGCGGCAATGTTCTACGCGCCCGCACAGCAAGCTATTGGCTAAACTTAAGATCCAGGGGTGAGGTGCGTGTGGACACCCGATTTCGTTGATTGGACTGTTAGCAAAGCTGTATTTGTATTCCGGTGAACGGATCATTGCAACGGTATTGCGGTATATCTCATCAGTGGGACTGCAAAAGTCGAAGAAGGAAAGCAGCTGTAGACTTCCCGGCGGCTCGTCGTAAACATCGTGACTGCCGTTCAAATCAATAGACCATCCGAAATAAGGTTTCCCCTCTGCGTCCTTTTGGACACAATGCGTCATAATAGCATCTTTGATTTCATCGGCAGTTTTTTCAAGATGTGCATATTGAGGTGCGAGTTGGGCCAAATCTTTAAGTGCTTTCCACACAAGCACATTATCGTATGTAATATAGGGGTAAACGTGCTCATCGTCTGTTGGCTGCAGGAAAGTATCATACAATCTGCAAGATGCGGCTTCATGCTGCCGCAGGCGATTCAAAATGAGGCTTATGCCTTGAGCGATATCGGAATCGTTCAAAATGGATTTGTCGTCGGTTTTGTTAATGTAGCGTTCAAGCGCCAGAAGAGGGGCAACGAGTTCGTCCAGCTCAAAGCCAGGCTCCAAAACAGTGCCATCAATGTATCGTGAATGGATGCCAAAATTTCGGCGCTGTCGGCCGAATACATAGGAAAGCATTTCTTTGGCACGTTCGGAATCGGCGTCCAAAATAGCCGGGAAACTCCAAAGCAGACTGTCTCGATCCCAATAAGCGGCACTTACATAGTAGCGGGGGCTTCTGCTGGTAACGAGCACCAACTCTTCGGTGTCAAGTGTAATGCCGGTTGAGAAGAACATACAGAAGAACAGATTCGTATTGTAGAGCTGTGTGAGCTTTGCATCACCATTAAAGGTGACACGACGCTCTTGAAGCCAAGTTCTTGTTTTTGTAAGTTCTACATCGAAAGTTTGCCGAAGCATCTCTTTGGCGCTTGTTGCGGCAGCAACTTCCTCGAAACCGAGACCCCAATAAAATACGACCGAGGCTGTTCCATCGGCAGCAATTGTACAGTGATGGGATAAATCGTAGGTAATACTGCCATCATCGGAACAGGTAAAAGAAGAATCTGTTTGTGCATCGGCCATAGGGGCAAAGGCAAACATCGGGAATCCTGCATGATATTCGAAAATCAAACTGCTGTTCCAGCCACTGCGGAAACAAGTTGCTTTACCACTTAACGGCTTGTCCTCGTTTACACAGTGCCAAGAGGAGGCCCAGCATCCATTTAACCCTATAACAACATCTTTTGCACTTTCAGAAGTGTTATGAACCGTCATCTGAATTGCGAAACCGCGTTCATCAATAGGAGGCACGTAAAGGGTTTTGAGTTCAAGGCTGCCAAGCTGTGCAGTAGACTGGGGCAGCCAATCATCAAGCCGGGTCCACGCAAGATGAGCCGAAGAGAGGGAACCGACGCCATCTAAATGAACATAAGGCTGAATCAAAGGTGTGGATTCGCTCCCGCGAATATCTATAAGCCCTTTTGCAGCCATATATAGGAATGTTATGTCCTCTATCCCGCCCGTTCGTTCGTTGATGCGGGGCAAAGAAACGAAATCATTGCCAGTTGGCAGATACTTGTCCATAGTGAATCCCCTTATAAAGTGAAATAAGTATACAAATAAGATTAAGCGATTAACCTTGTTGCTATCATCAATATAACAGGAATGTTCGGCATAGTCAACAATATTTTTTCATAAATAGCAGGTTAATTTAATTAACTGTTGACATTTTGCTGCCGGCGTGGTATTGTAATGCCAGAGAAACGAGTTAAACGCTTAAACTAAATCCGTAAGATTGGTGGAGTCGATATGGCAAGACGCGCAACACTAAAAGATGTGGCAGAGCGTGCCCAAGTCAGTACGGCTACGGTGTCTTATGTTTTGAATGACAAGAAATCAATCTCCGAGCAGACCAAGACCCGTGTGTACGACGCGATTCGGGATTTGAATTATGTTCCCGATCTCAGTGCGCGAAGCCTGTCCAGTAGAGATTCAAAGCTGATTGGAATTGTCATTCCACAGACCGAGCCCGGCAGCAAACTGATGCTGCAAAATGATTTTTACAGTGAAATCGTTGGCAGCATTGAGTATCACGCAAGACAGCATGGCTATCATGTGATTATTTCAGCCACGGATGTAAATGAAAGCTACTTAACTTTGGCTAAAGAGAGAAACCTTGACGGGATTATTGTTATCGGTATGTACCCGGATGACTTTTACCGTCAAATGAAGAAAACACAAATCCCCATTGTATTGATTGACAGCTACTGTAACGATCATTATTACCATAGCATACGAATTGATGATGCCTATGGAAGTTATCTGGCTACCAATCATGTGATTGGATATGGGCATAAAAAAATTGCTTTTTTCTGCGGTCAAATCAAAGAAAACGGTGTCATAAAGAAAAGACTCTGCGGCTATCAACAGGCACTGGAAGAAGCCGGAATCCCATATGATCCTACGCTTGTTTACGAAGGCAAAGTTGATTACGATAGTGGCATTGAGCTTGCACGTAAACTGTGCAATGAAAATAAGGATGTCACAGCAGTAGTTGCTACCGCAGATATCTTAGCTATTGGAGCTGTGAAGGGGTTCTACGAACAGGGAGTTTCGGTTCCCAATGATATTTCTATCGTTGGATTTGACGATTTGGAAATTTCTAAATACCTGACACCAGGGCTGACAACGGTTCGCCAAGAAATCTCTCAAAAAGGTGAAAAAGCAGTTGAACTGCTTTTAGATAACATTCAAGACGCGGATATGACAAAGCGAGAGGTTATTATTCCGGTTAGCCTTTCTCGCCGGGAATCCGTTCGAGATATGAGAGGGGAGGAATAAAAAAGGACTGCACCAACCGTCCAAAGTCTGTGCAGCCCAAATCCAAAGAGCGTCTTATTGCTCTTCTATAATAAGTGTAAGCGAAGAAGAGCAAAAAATCAAGTGTTCCACTACTTATACAAGGAGGAAAAACAATGAAAAAGGCGATTTCTTACATGGCATGCTCGATGGCCGCAATACTTGCACTCAGTGCCTGCGGTTCGGCAGCCTCGTCTGCAAGTACCGTGGCAAGCTCTTCTGATGCAGCTTCTACGGAAAGCACGGCAGCATCGGAGGCTTCTAATGAGCCTGTGACAATCACGTTTGCACAGTACTCCGGGTCCGGAGACAACGAGCAGTATCTGCAGCAGATGGTTGACAACTATATGAAAGAAAACCCCAATGTCACCATCGACCTGCAGACCTATGGCTATGACGACTACTTTACGCAGATGACGGCGAAGGTTTCCGGCGGGATGGTGCGGCCCCTGTTTTTGAACTGGATTACCAGAATTTCGTCTCCTACGCAAAGAAGGGCGCATTGATGCCGCTGGATGACATCCTGACCAAAGACGGCATCGACACCTCTATCTACAACGACATGGCCCTGAAAGCGTTCAGCGCTGACGGCGTACAGTATGGCGTTCCTGATAGCTTTTCGAATGTTGTGCTGATTTACAACAAGGATCTGTTTGATCAGGCCGGTATCGACTATCCCACGGACGACTGGAAGTGGGAGGATGCAATGGCTGCGGCGGAGAAAATCCGTGCGCTGGGTGATAATATCTTTGGCTATTATCATCCCATTTCCTTCAACGAGTTCTATAAGACCGTTAAGCAGAACGGCGGCAGCCTTTTCAATGATGACTTTACAGAGTTCACGATGGATACCCCGGAAAACATTGAAACGCTGCAGTACATGGTTGACATGCAGCAGAAAACCAATGTTATGCCCACCGAGGAGCAGATGGCAGGCATGGGTGACTGGGACCTGTTTGAGTCTGGCCGCCTTGGCATGATTGTGACGGGTATTTGGGCATTCCCCGAATATACGAGCAATTGCGACTTCGATTGGGATATCGTTGTTGAACCTGGTCACACTCAGAAGGCTACGCACTTCTTCTCCAACGGTTACGTCGTTTCCAAAGATTCTCAGGTTGCTGATGAAGCCGTTAAGTTCATCACCTACATTTCCTCCAACCGTGAAGCAACGCAGATCCGCCTGGACGCAGGCTGGGAGCTGCCTCCGGTTCAGGACGAGGATATCATCGCTCAGTACAAAGAAAAGACTCCTCCGGCAAATCGCGAAGCGGTCTTTAAGAGCCTTGATTACCTTGTGACTCCTCCTGTTATCACCCAGTATGCAGAGCTGCAGGACATCGTTGGTCAGCATTTGAGCGCTGCGGCCGCCGGCACTGTCACCCCGGAGCAGGCGCTGAAGGATATGCAGGCTGAGTGCGAACAGAAAATCGATTTGACCAAGTAAATAGTTTGACGGGGGCAGGCGGGAGCCTGTCCCCGTATTTTTATCGGAGGGTTTATAGAATATGAAAAATTCCCGATTGGCAAGCTGGAAAACAGCATTACCATTTTTGCTTCCAAGTTTGGCTGGTTTTGTTGTGTTCAGTATCATCCCAATGATTATGCAAATTTTTGTCAGCCTGACCAGTTGGGATGGATTGAGCAAACTGACATTGTTCAGTGATTTTAGCGGCTTCATGGATCGATTCTACGTAGGGATCGAGAACTATAAGGAAATTCTCACATCAAAAGAGTTTTATCAGGTGATTGGAAACACGCTGGAATTTGTGATCCTCTACATTCCTTTGATGCTTATTGCCTCCATGATTGTGGCGCTCATTTTGAACAGTCATGTAAAGGGTGTTGGGATTTTCCGCGTTCTTTACTATATCCCGGTTATCACCTCATGGGTTGCGGGCGCATTGATTTGGAAATGGGTTCTTAGTCCGGAGTATGGTGCTATTAACAATATTCTGGCCTTGTTCGGAATTGAGGGGCCCTCGTGGCTTCAAAGCTCAAAGTGGGCAATGCCCGCAATCGTTCTTGCCTCGGTCTGGAAGGATATGGGGTACTTTGGCCTTATGCTGATGTCTGGCCTTCAGGGAATCAATCAGGAATACTACGATGCGGCGGCAATCGACGGTGCCGGCAAAATCAAACAGTTTACAAGAATTACATTGCCATTGCTGACTCCTACGCTTTTCTTTGTCTTGATTATCAGCTTGATTAACTCCTTCCAGCTGTTTACGCAGATTATGATCATGACCCCCGATGGTGGCCCGCTTGGCTCGACAATGGTGATGGTTGAACGCATTTATAAGTGCGGCTTCCGTTACTATGAAATGGGTACGGCTGCCGCATATAGCTGGATTCTGTTTGCGATTTTGCTGCTTCTGACAATGGTTCAGATGAAACTTCAGAACAAGTGGGTGAACTACGATGACTAACGCTAAAACATCTTCTTTGACAGGGCTGAAACAAAGACGAATCATTGGAAAAGTGGCATTTTATGTACTGGGATTGTTGGTGGCCATAATTGTCTGCATCCCGTTTTATTGGATGATTATCACCAGCTTAAAAGGCCGCGGCGCTATTATGAGCATTCCCGTGGAGTGGATTCCCAAAGAACCGACACTTGATGCATATAAAAAACTTTTTGCTATGCCGGAATTTGTGGGTTCTATCTTCAACAGCTTTTATGTGTCTGTTCTTTGCACGGCAGTGCGGCTTCTGTGTGCCGCGATGGCTGCATTTGCACTGACAAAAATTCCGTTCAAGGGACGTAATGCGGTCTTTGGCATTTATGTTACGGCGCTGATGATTCCGTCGCAGATCACTTTTATTCCACTGTTCATTATCATGACGAATATGCACCTTACCAATAGCTTAAATGCGTTTATGCTGTTGCAGTTGTTTAATGCCTTTGCCATTTTTATGATGCGGCAGAAAATGATGACGATCAACGATGCCTATATTGAAGCTGCTGTTATTGATGGCGCGAGCATGTGGCGCATTTTTTTCAAAATCATACTGCCCATGAGCGGAAGCGCTATTGCAACGCTGGCTATCCTTGCGTTTATGGACATGTGGAATGATTACCTACTACCGTTGGTTTTGCTGAGCGAAAGAAGCAAATTTACGCTTCCGCTGCTGTTGAGCACATTATCCGGCCAGTACAAGAATCAGTACAACCTGACAATGGCTGGCGCACTGATTTCGATTATTCCGATTCTGATCGTTTATATTTTTGCGCAGAAGTATTTCAAAGAAGGCCTTACAGTTGGCGGCGTGAAAGGATAAAAGCATATGATTGAGTGGGAGCCTAATAAGAACGATGCCAATCTGAACATGCCAGTAGACGGTCAGGTGGCCTCTATATGCTGGAATGAACAGACAAAACTGCTCACCATGAGTCTTGCGTATTCAGCAGTTTATGGAATGGGTGAACGGTATAATGGACTCAACCAGAATGACCGCATCGTGAAAATCGAGGTGGAAGAAAAGTTCTGTAATCAAGGGGATAAAAGCTATTGTCCCTCGCCGTTCTTTTTCACGGATACAGGGTTCTCTTTCTGTACATTGTCTGGTGGCACATTGATATTCGATTTCACACAGAAAAACGTCATAACGGTTCATGCGCCCGACAATTGTAAGTTTATATTCAACGCAGGAACGCCTGAAAAACTAATTTCTGAATATATGTCTTTGTCCGGGCCTGCGATTCTTCCGCCTGACTGGGTCTTCGGGCCGTGGATCTCTGCAAACCATTGGAATACGCAAAAGGAAACGGAAAAGCAGATTGAACTTCTGAAGAAGTATCAATTCCCGGCTACCGTGCTGGTTCTTGAAGCATGGAGCGATGAAGCAACCTTTTACATTTTTAATGGTGCCAAATATAAGGAAAAACCGAACGGGGGGCCTTTTGCAGTAGGTGACTTTGACTATTCGGAAAGCGCCTATTGGCCGAACCCACAAGAAATGATTGAAAAGCTGCATAAGGCAGGACTTCATCTGGTGCTCTGGCAGGTCCCGGTGTATAAGCAGCAAGGCGATGATGAAATCAGAAATCATCAGAATGATTTAGATCGGGAGGATGCAGTAAAACGCTCCCTGTGTATTCATAACTTGGATGGGACACCCTATAAGATTCCGGAAGGACATTGGTTCCCCGGCTCGATGATCCCTGATTTTACAAATCCTGAAACTTGCAGAACGTGGTTCGGAAAAAGACAGTATCTGCTTGATATGGGCGTAGATGGGTTCAAAACCGATGGCGGCGAATTTGTTTGCACAGATGTAGTTTCCTTTTATGACGGCAGTACGGGCACGGAAAGCCGCAACTACTATCCGCAGCAATACACGAAGGCATATACCCAATTTTTGGGCAATAATCATGTTCTTTTCAGCCGTTCAGGCTATATGGGACAGCATACAACACCGTGCCATTGGGGTGGGGATCAGCAGTCCACAAATGATGAACTGCGGCATGTCCTTTCCGCAGGGCTTAGTGCAGCTTTAAGCGGCATTCTGTTCTGGGGATTTGATCTTGCCGGGTTTGCAGGGCCGCTTCCGACGTTGGATCTCTATCGCCGTGCAACGATGCTGGCGTGTTTTACGCCAATTATGCAATGGCATTCTGAACCCGATGGCGGTCAGTTCAAAGAATTGATGCCAGGCGGCGAGGGAAACAATGAACGCAGCCCGTGGAATATGGCCGCAGTCTATAATTCTCCTGAATTCGTGACAGAGATGCGTTTTTGGCATTGGCTCAGAATGAATTTGCAGCCCTATTTGACGGCAACTGCATTCAGGTGCGCAGCAGAGAAAGCCCCAATGATGCGTCCGCTTGTGTACGAATGGCCGCAGGACAAAGCCGCTCGCCAAGTTGAGGACGAATTCCTTCTGGGGGATGCTATCCTTGTTGCACCGCTGCTGAAAGAAAATCAGGTCGCAAGAGAAGTCTATCTGCCGGAAGGCGAATGGTACTCCTTTTTTACGGGGAAATGCTATCATGGTTGCCAGACAATTTCTACGACGGCAGATATGAAATTCCCTGTTTTTATCCGCAGCGGCTATGCAGTTCCTCTGCACGCCGATAGCATGGATTCTCTTGGCAATCCAGTTTCTCAGAATCTTAATTCTAAATTGATTCTGCTTGTCGCTGGATCGGCAGGCAAAAGTACTTTCACCACAAATAAGTCGGTTCTTACCTGCGAGTGGAAAAATGAAAAGGCCAGCGTGGAAGGAACTGGCGCAGAAACCATTCAAATTCATCATTTTTGCTGACTGCAAGAGGCTGTCTATTTGCGGTCAAAAGGATTTGCCTATGAACGCTATTATTTTCGATTTAGATGGCGTTCTGTGCTATACAGATGAATATCACTATATGGCATGGAAGGCTATAGCTGATGAATTGCATATTCCTTTTAATAGAGAAGTCAATAACCAGCTGCGAGGTGTTTCGCGGATGGAGAGTCTCGAACTAATCTTGCGCAATTCACCAGTCCGTTATAGCGAGCAGGAAAAATTTCTGCTTGCGGAAAAGAAAAACAATATCTACAGAGAGCTGCTACAAAATATAACTTCAAAGGATTTGGCAGGTGGTGCATGGACAGTGCTGGAAAAGCTGCATGCCGTCCATATCCCGATGGCTATCGGATCTTCAAGTAAGAATACACCGCTTATTGTAGAAAAGCTCGGGATTGGAAAATTCTTTGATGTTATTGTAGATGGAAATCAAATTTCACATTCAAAACCGGATCCGGAGGTCTTTTTGCTGGCGGCAGAAAAGCTGCACCAGAAGCCAAGTGATTGCCTTGTCGTTGAAGATGCAGAGGCAGGTGTGAAAGCCGCCCTCAATGGGGGCTTTCTGGTGGCTGGAATCGGGCCAGCAAAAGATTGCCCGAACGTCAATTATCCGCTTCTATCCTTAAGTGAACTTCTTGCAGTAGAGGGCCATCCAGCCTGATGGAAAACTAAATAAAAGGTGATGATAAAAGAGCCTGCATTCTGAAGTCCAGTTGGACTTGGATGCAGGCCTCTTTTTTGTTATAAGTTATTTTTCCGTTTTGCGTTTCTTTCAAGTGATGAGCTATATGATTTGCAGTATAAGTAGGAAACTATTGATATCTTGAAATACAGAGATTATTGTACGATTCTCTTTTATAAAAAAATAAAAATAAGGGGCAAGGTTTTTGCCCCATAGCGTGATAGTCTAAAATCAGAGCCACGCCAATAGGAGGTGAGTCAGCGATAAATGCGTCAGAACGACGCCGCGAGATTATAGAGATACTCTTTTCCAGAACAGAAAAAGTGAAAATCAATGATCTGGTTGTGCGTTTTGGCACCTGTCGCAGAACGATTCGCTACGATGTGGAAATCTTGTCGCTTACATACCAGATAGGAAGCACGCCCGGTCGTCATGGTGGAATATACATTGATTCACCGATTCATTCGCAACCAAGGTATCTTACTCCGGAAGAAGCAGCGGCACTTCTCCACATGCTGTCCTACATACAGGAAGAAGATAAGCCATATTTGAAATCCATCCTCCGTGATTTGGCTCGCATTGACCGTCTTTGAGGCAGCTAATGCCTGTACCTTGACAATCAAATATCCAGCATAACAGGTACTTTTCTTTCCCAGCAAGCCCCAGTGGGCGGTCCGGCAAACCGGAATTGCGGCGGGAAAGACCATAAT
>OLOM01002288.1_pt1 | contig 11814 bp, 11 predicted proteins | sample 1672531 | NCBI WGS metagenome assembly OLOM01 (sample SAMEA3136696, study PRJEB25190) | human gut metagenome | reverse complement strand
CATATATTAGCTACAATGAAAAAAGTCATTACATGATATGCTTATATATAGTAAGGTATCATAATAATGACTTTCTTTTTTTTGTAAATGATTATTTTGTTTAATGATTTCTTAATGTCCCTGGGACCTTAAGGATTTTATTTGTAAAGCAGATGATCAAGAACAGGTTTTATATGTTGATATTGATTTAAAAGAGGCACGGAATATACGAACTTCCAGACCTTATACACAACTTAGAAGAACAGAATTTTATGAATGATTTTCTATATTTGATCTGCTACTGTAATTGATACAATGAATTTTATTTACATAATTCAGCCATAATTTAAATTGAATATAAAACTTCTCCATATTTAACATCTTTAGGTTCTGGAATTGTAATCTGTTTTCCATTTGGATTTGTAATAATTAACATCGTTGTCATATCATATTTATCTCTCAATCTAGCCATATCAACTTTTACAATAGCTTCTCCTGCATTAATTTTTTGTCCTTGCTTTTTCCCTAATAATTGAAAGCCATCCCCGTTTGAAGAAACTGTGTCAATTCCGATATGAACCATTAACTCAACACCATTATTCATAGTAATACCATATGCATGTCCAGTTGTAAAAATGGCACTTAATGTTCCATTTGCAGGCGCACCAAAAGTAACAGAATCCGCATCGTACTCAAAAGCCACTCCGTCACCCATGATCTTTTCTGCAAATGTTGCATCGCTTACTGTTGTAAGATCAATCATCCTACCATCTGCCATTGCAATAACTTCATTATCTTCACACTTTACTATAGTTGCTTTTGACTCTTCTTTTTTAAATAACTTATCAAATAATCTCATTTTTTCTCCAATCCTACATATTTTCTTTTTATCATTAAATCTTTTCTTATAATTCCATTCCATTCGATGAGATCACTTTCTTATACCAGTCAAATGAATCTTTTTTCATTCGTTTTAAAGTTCCATTTCCCTGGGTATCCTGATCGACATAAATAACACCGTATCTCTTTTCCATTTCTCCAGTTGATGCAGATGGTAAATCAATAATTCCCCAAAATGTACACCCTAACAATGGTAATCCGTCTTCATTAATCACAGCATCCATTGCTTTAATGTGTTCCCTCATATAATCTATGCGATATAAATCATGAATTGCTCCATCTTCTTCTACTGCATCCTTTGCACCTAACCCATTTTCAACGACAAATAATGGCTTTTGATAACGATCATATAGAATATTACATGTAATTCTCAATCCCTTTGGATCAATCTGCCATCCCCATTCGCTCGTTTTCAGATATGGATTTTTCACTGCTGAAAAGATTACATTCCCACTTGTCGTCTGTTTATTTACTTCAGGATCTACAGAAACTGTACGACTTGAATAATAGGAAAATCCGATAAAATCAACAGTTCCCTGTTTCAGAGTTTCAATATCTTCAGAAGTAATATCTAATTTAATTTCTTCCTTTTCCATACGTTTTATCGCCCATACTGGATATGCTCCTCTTGTTTGTACATCAGTAAAAAAGTAATTATCACGATCAGCATCTAATCCTTTCTGTACGTCTTCAGGATTACAGGTATAAGGATAAAATTGTCCCGCAGCAAGCATACATCCTATCATAGCATCTGGCATAACTTCATGTGCTAATTTCACTGCTTTTGCACTTGCTAACAATTCATAGTGTGCTGCAGTATAAGTCACTTGTTCTTTTTTCTCTCCTTCATCAAAAACAATACCTGCACCCATAAAAGGTAAATGAAGTAACATATTGATTTCATTAAATGTCAGCCAATATTTCACTTTTCCTTTGAAACGATCAAACAATATCGTACACAATTTCATAAATGCATCAATCATACGTCGGTCTTTCCAACCTCCATATTTTTTGACTAATGCAATTGGTACGTCAAAATGATTGATTGTGATCATTGGTTCAATGCCATATTTTAAACATTCATCTACCAGATTGTCATAGAAAGCTAATCCTGCTTCACATGGAATTTCGTCATCTCCATTTGGAAGAATCCGTGTCCATGCGATTGAAAACCGAAAACATTTTAATCCTAGTTCAGCAAATAGCTTAATGTCTTCTTTATAATGATGATACATGTCTATTCCAACATGAGCTGGATATTTATGCTGATCATCACATTTAAGCATTTTCTTCACTCCAAGTGCTATAGGAAATCGGTCTTCCCCATAAGGCAACACATCCACTGTTGCGAGACCTCTTTCATCTATATCATATGCACCTTCACATTGATTGGCTGCCGTTGCTCCACCCCACAAAAAATCTATTGGAAATGCCATAATAAATCTCCTTTTTATTATTGTCTTAACTCATTAATCAGTTGTTTATATGTTTTTTCTTTTCCAAACAAAGCAGAAGAACCTAAAACAAAACCATCTGCACCAAGATGACTTAAGTCTTCTATCACATCTTGGGAGCAATGACCATCAACCATAACTTTGAATCCGAATTCATCCTTTAATTCAACTAATTGCTCTATTTTTTTTCTTGTAAAATCAATGAATGCTTGTCCCGCAAACCCAGGATTTACAGTCATTACCAGAACATAATCACATAAATTGAGGATTTCGCTAATTGATGAAACAGATGTATCAGGGTTTATAGCAATACCAGCTTTTGCTCCCATCTCTCTGATATGTGATAGTGTTTTTACGACATATCGTTCAGATTCTGGATGAATATAAATAATATCTGCACCAGCCTGAATAAACCAATCTACTTTTGTTGAAGGATTTTCCATCATCAAATGACAATCTATTAAATTATTTGTGTTTTTTCTGATTGTTTGAACATCCATCACTCCCATTGTAAAGTTTGGAACAAATGTTCCATCCATAATATCACAATGAAAAATATCACATCCCGCATCATCTAACATTTTCACTTCATTCGCCAGACATCCATAATCTGCACACATCATAGAAGGACATAACAATTTATCCATAATTATTCCTCCCCCATTTTTAAAGTTTGCGTTTTTTCAATTTCAGTTATCATATCAATTCTTGTCTGATGTCTTCCTCCTTCATAAGAAGCATTTAACCATTCATCAACAATCATTTTTGCAGTTTCAATTCCAATGACTCTTGCTCCAAAAGCAATGATATTTGTATTATTATGTTGCTTGCTTAATTTCGCAGAATAAGGTTCTGAGCAAACACAAGCACGAATTCCCTGTACTTTATTTGCAGCTAATGAAATACCCACACCTGTTCCACAGATTAATATACCTGCATCTACTTCTTGCTTTGCTACCATTTTAGCAACTTTATAACCAGAAATTGGATAATTAAACCTTTTTGTTGAATTTGTTCCTACATCAATAACCTCAATTCCTTTAGATTCTAAATATTCTTTTATTTCCTTTTTCATGTCAACCGCAACATGATCATTTCCTATCGCAAGTTTCATTCTATTACTTCCTTTCTTTTTTATTTAAGATTTCTATCATTTCATCAAATATTGGATATGCTGATTTTGGCACCATTGTTTCAGGAATTGTCATTTTAATTTCAATAATTGATAATTTCCCAGCAAAATTTCTCACGAATGGATCATGTGCTAGTTTTGGAGCTTTTTCTTCAAAATATTCCATTGCCTCTTTATGAGAAAGTAAATCTCTTAAAATTGAATCTTCTGTGTACCTTTCTTGTTCAAATGATAATTCTGTATAATATTCATAATGATACGTTCCAGATCCAAGTGTTTCCATTTTTCTACCTGGCAAATATACATCACATTCTGTATTCGCAGGAATTATAATATCTGCATTTATTTTATTATCTTTGCAACTTAACTGACAAAACAGTTTTCCATATGGAGTTTCATAAGACGCACTCACATTGTTAATACCTTTTACGAGATGTGGAGCAATCTGACTTTTCTTATATCCAGGCTCTAATGATTTCAGACCTGCCAGTTCCTTCATCAACCAATCTCCAATTGTTCCAAATCCGAACTGATTAAATGAATTCATAGCAAATGGATTAATACTATGATCTGGATTCATACCATCCCACAATTCCCATATCGTCGTTGCTCCAAGTTTTATTTCGTATAGCCATGATGGACATTCTTCTTTTAATAAAATATCTCCCGCTAACTGATGTTTATTAAATCGACTTAATACATGAGGGAGATACTCCGTTCCAACAAATCCTGTTCTCAAATGTTTCTGTGTCTTAATAAGATTTAATATTAATTTATTTAATATTTTTTCCCGATCTTCTTCTTTGGCCAAGTCAAAATATAACACTAACGCTGCTGCTGTCTGGGTTTCTGACAAGAGTCGTCCCCCAGGTGTAATATATTCATTCTGAAATTTACATAAAATATCATCATATAATTTCTGATATTTTAAAGCATCTTCTTGTTTCCCTAACAATGAAGCTGATTTCTTCAAAATATTGATAGAATATAGATAATATACATTTCCAATCAAATACGGATCTGTACCTCCTGCTTTTTCATCCATAGAAGGTCTGAGTTCTCCTTCTGGTGGTAATCGAAACGGTCCTTTTGGTGCATCTAACGCCAGCCAATCTCCAAATTGAGAACTATTTTCAATTTGAAGCAATCCATTACCAGCTAACTTTCTTGTATATTCTACACTTCTTAAAATGCTATCGTACTGCTCTTTTAATACCCGAATATCACCATATTTCTCATAAACCAACCACGGTACAATTGCCGCGGCATCATGCCAGATATTCACGCAAGCATGCGTTTTCAAAATATCTGGAACCGATAAAGGAACACCAAAAATATCACTTTGTTCAACCTTAAGATCTCGTAACCATTTTCTGAAAAACAATGCTAAATTTCCATAATTTAGTGCAGTTGGCAGAAAAATTTCTATATCCCCAGTATATCCCAAGCGTTCATCTCTCTGTGGACAGTCCGTTGGAATGTCCACAAAATTAGAGCGCATTGTCCAATCAATATTATTCCATACCTGATTGATTTCTTTATTTGAACATTCAAATTTTGTTTCTCGTTTATAATCTGTATGATGTACACATGCTGTAAAGCAATCAGGATCTACAACATCAATACCTTCCACTGCTACATATCGAAAACCGTGTGAAGTAAATTCTGGCAAAAATACATCTTCTTTTCCACTAGAAATAAATGTATCAGTAGCCTTTGCAGTACGAAGATTTGTTGTAAATAGATTTCCATTTTCATCCAAAAGTTCACTATATCTTAAGGTCACTTTTGTACCTTTTGATAAATGTAATTTTGCTTTTACCACACCAGACATATTTTGTCCAAAATCTAGAATTGTTTCTCCATTTGGTGATTGTATAACATTTTTGACACAGAGACGTTCGGTAATACGTACAGGCTCATTTACCTGACTGATCAAATTTTTCTTAGGATAGTCAAATAACATTACTTGCCTGGTTTCTTGTGCAGGAATATTAAAATCAATCACTTCACCATGATAAAATTCACTGTTTCGGATTGGCCCTGTTGTCGATTTCCAACTTTCATCAGTGCAAATGACATCTGTACTTCCATCTTCATATCTTAATCTTATTTGTGCAATGACTGCTGTACGTTTTCCATAATGACATCCATGACCATAAAATCCTAAAATTCCCTTCCACCAACCATTTCCGACTGTAATTTCAATTTTATTATTTTGGGAAATAAATTCAGTAATATCATATGTTTGATACTGTAATCGTTCTTGATAAGAAGTCCAGCCTGGTGCAAATCGCATGTCACCAACTCGTTGACCATTCAATTCTAATTTGTAAATTCCAAGAGCAGAAACATATGCTCTTGCCTTGACAACTTTTTTTGTAATTTCAAATCTATGTTTAAAAATTGCTGCCTCTTCCATATCATCTTCAAACCCATGAGTGATAAAGCTGGCAAGCATGTTATCTGGTTCTAATAATCCCGTTTCAAATTCACTTTCTTCTTCCGCTTTATTACCATAATTATCCCAAACAAATATTTTGATCTTATAATCGGTTTCTGGTAATAACTTTTCTCCGCGATATTCATGATAAAGTGTCTGATCTCCTATTATGAGTCCACTATCATATACTATATTCTCTTTGTGATAAACAAGTATTTTACATTTTTCCTGTTTTGCATTCTTTTTATCAGACTTGATCTTCCAAGAAAAAGCTGGATTTTTCTCATCTAATCCAATTGGCTTATTCTTGTACTCAATTTGTAGATCATATATTTTAAGCATATAGATATCTCCTACTTACATCCTTAGTTTTCTTCGAGTGTACAAAGCACCACCAACAACACTCTTGTCTTTTTCATCATCTGCGTAAATTAATTTCATTTCACTTAATGGAAGTGGTTTACGAATCTTTTTTTGAACAAACTCTTCAAAAAGCTCTATCGGAAAATCTTTCATTTTAAAAACTCCACCACCAAGTAATACATATGCCGGATCAAGAATATTTACTTCTGTAGCCACCGTATTTGCCATCAGTTCTACGATATTCTTAACTATCAAATCATCCGAATGCTTTGAAAACATATCCTCAATCAAAGTATCTGGATAAAATTCTTGTTGTATTTTAACTAGCGCTTTACCTCCTGCAACAGCTTCAATACATCCAAAATTTCCACATCCACAAGGTTCTTTTGAACCAAATACTGGAATATGTCCAATTTCTCAAGCACATCCATGTTGTCCAGCCAATGGTTTTCCATTGATCAAAATCGCATTTCCTATTCCTGTTCCAAAATAAATTCCACAAATAATTTCTTCTTCTGGAAGAGAATATTTTTTCACATCATAATACAAAGCAAAAGTAACATCTCTTTCTGCAACTACAGGTACCTGTAATTTTTCTTCTAATACTTCGCAAACTGGAAGATTTTCCATAAAAGCAATGTTCGGAGCCTGTATTACTTTTGTTCTGTTCAGATTCATCGTTGCAGGAAAACCAATGGATATTGCTTGATATTCTATATCTTTCGTAAAATCTTTAATTTTTCTTACGAGATCATCCAACGGATCATTTAAATAAAACACAGAACCTACTTTCACTTTTTCAAGTTTTTTTGTATTTCCACATTCATCTACTAGACCAATTCGAAAATTAGTACCACCGATATCTATTCCTACTATGTTCATAAATAATTCTCCTCCAAATAAATATGTTCTATGCTTCTTTCTTTTTTTCTTCAAAGCCTAAAATCAAACCTAGTAATAATGCAAGACCAAATCCTATAATGCATGCAATTACTCCATTTCTGAAATTATTTCCTACGCCGCCAGTAAAACCTAATGCATTCATAAAATTACTTGGTGCCATAGTGTAAAAGCTTGTTTTTAACGCTCCGGCAACAAACCCTCCAACACCACCAGCGATTATCTGATAAATAAAAGCTCTTTTATTTCTGAAAAGTAATCCAAAAATTGTTGGTTCTGATACCCCACCTGCAATGATCGCAACTGTATTAGCTCCAGCCAACTGTTTTTCTTCTCCTTTGGATCGAATGAAATAAGCTAAAACAAGTCCCATAAGTGCATAGTTTGCAACAGTTGATCCAACAAATACAATTGGATCATATCCGTTTGAGAAGATACTAACAATTGCCATTTGAATAACTGCAATATGCATACCAGTAGAAATCATTAACATCCATAAAGCTCCGATCAATCCTACTCCAACTGGCCCTGCAACGTTATAGATTGCATTAATTGCAGCTGCAATTCCAACACCAATCCAATTACCGATTGGAGCTAAAAAGCATAATGTAACTGGTAGCATGATCAACAAGGTAAAAAATGGCACTGCAACAACTTTTAGTGATTTTGGCATATGTTTATCAATAAACTTATATACATAACTCATTACCCAAATTGCAATTAATGGAGGTAATACTCCTGATGAGTAATCATTCAAAGGCATATTTAAGAAGCCAAAAATTTTAAATGCATGTTTTGCCTGAACGATTGAAACAATATTAGGATCTATTAAAATCGTGCCAATAACTAATGCAATTGGAATCGATGTATTTAATTTCTTTGCAGCACCCCATGCAACATATACTGGTAAGAAATAGAATCCGACTTTGCCAAAAATGTTTAGTGTCTGCATAATTGCACTATCTTCTGATAATACATTTAATAATCCACTACCTAAAATAGAATAAAATACCTGGAAAAATCCGCAACCAAGCATAATTGTTAATACTGGTGCGATTGATCCTGATAAATAATTCATTATTATTCTCGGGATTTCTTTGATGTTAAATTTTTCTTTCTTTATATCAAGATTTTCTTCTATAACTTCTGATTCATTTAAACCTGCAATTTCACAAAATTCCTTATACACATCACCAACAGTTGTGCCAATAATAACATGGAATTGATCCCCATTAAATTGTGCCCCAAGAACACCTTTGATTTCTTTTAAGGCATCAATATTTGCTTTTGACTTATCTTTTAACGAAAGACGAAGTCTTGTCATACAATGAACAGCATTTGAAATATTTTCCTTTCCTCCTATATTTTCTAAAATCTTATTACATAAATTCGTGTAGTCTGCCATATAACTCTCCTTTCTGTTTCTTAGCAACTAACTTTCTGTGTAATTTAATTATCTACATTTTGAAGGTTTTTTTATAGTTACTAATCGAACAACTCAATTGACATTTTTTAATATTCTATTTTTTATAAAATTTAAAAAAATTACATTCTTCATCATTGCATATTTTTGCAGCAGATGATCGAATATTTAAATGAAATACATGCCCAAGTTTTTCTTGATCATCACAATAATATCGAACTTTAAACGGAATATTTTTCTCTAACAATTTGTGTATAACTGGTGTCATTTGAAATTTTAGGTAATCATCTTTTGCACTCATTAAAAATGTAGGTGGAAATTGTTCATTCATATGATTTAATGCATTTACCAAATATAGTTCATGACAATCTTCTGTATTTTTAAGATAATCTTCTATTAGATTTTTAGAAAATGTATCTTCATCTGATTGTTCAATAACATTTACCCCACAATTTAGTGCAATCGCTTTTAGCTTAAAACCGCTTGGTGGCGCAAATGTAAATTCTTGTCGATAATCTTCATTCGTACACATCGCACATGCAAGAGCTAAAATATTGGCACCAGCAGAATCTCCAATAGCAAATAGATTTTTTGTGTCTAATTGATAATTTAGGGCATTTTCTATAATCCAATGAAAGACCAGACAAGTATCTTCAAGTGCAGCAGGAAACTTATTTTCTGGTGCAAGTCTATACGAAAAATTAATGACTGCGAATCCTCTTTGTGCTAAATTCATGCAATAGTATTGATATTTTTCCTTATCTCCATATACCCAGCCACCACCATGAACACTAATAATGACCGGAAGCTTATTCGTTTTTTGTTCTTTTGGCTTATACAAATCAAGTGATTGAAAATTTTCATCTTGACCATATAAAATATTATCATATCGAAAAATATTTTTTGGTGTTTGTAAGCCTTCATCTCTTTTCTGATCGGTCTTCCCAAATTTTTCTCGTATCATATCGCTCGTTTTTGACATCATCATTCTCCTTTTTAATCATCATGTATTTATTTTTTAATATCATAAAATAAACAAAAAAAAATAAAAATGGCATAATCAATTCTCTTGATTTACCATTTTTATTCTATTTATTTTTCTTCATTTCCCTACGATATGCCGATGGTGTCATTTCATACATTTTCTTAAAAGCTCGTATAAAAGATTCTGGATTTTCATATCCAACATCCTCTCCAATTTCTACAATAGAACGATTTGTATTTTTCAGTAATGCTGTTGCATGATTCATTCTGACATTTCTAACAAATGCAACAAATCCCATTCCTGTTTTTTCTTTTATCATTTTGGAACAATATGGAATAGAATAGTGAAATTTCTCTGCCACTGTCTGTAACGTAGCCGTTCGATAGTTATTATTTATATAACTGAGCAGACGCAAAGAAGGATCATCGATTTCCTGCGGATCTATGTTTCCAATTAACTCAATCTTATCTGAATAACCCCGTAATAATTCTGAAAATAAAATGGAAGTAATATTATCTAAAATTCGCCAACTATATTCATCATCAATCAGCGTTTCCTGATATAGATTTAAATATAAATCTCTAATGTTCTTGTCATCTCCCGTGTGAAACATTAGTCCCTTCGTTGGATTTTTACTATATAAACAACTAATGAAAAAATTTGATAATTTATTTTCACTTCTTAATATATTAAAGAAATAATCATCAAAAGTGTCTCTACGTATATGAATATTCAAAACTAAACTATCATCAAACACACCAATGGTCTGTTTTACATATGGAGGGAGAAAAAACACATCTCCCTGTTTCATAGGATTATTTTCACCTGCAACCGTATGATCACATTGACCTTTCAAAACATATAATACTGTAAAAAATGTATGGGAATGCTCAAAAATTGGTGTATAACGTAAATGACGTACAACATTTACATTTGAATGTTTTGAAATCGATAATCTTGAATAAAAATCCCTTTCTGATAATATTTCTGGATATGTGATAAACGGGAAATCAAAAATCAAGAGATGTTGCTGTCTGACATACTCTTCAATTTCTTTCATATATTCTATACGTTTCTTTGGTTCATTTCTTACTTTCCAATAATTTCTATAAATGATTTCTTTTTCCGTGTACTCTTCTAAATCTTTTAATATCTCTTCTGTATTTTTCATATAAACTATCTCCCAATTATGTCACTATCCTAAACTCATATATTTGCCTCCAATGTACAAAATAAGCTAAGTGATCTGTAATGGATTTTAATGATATCCTCATCTTATTCTTGCTTATATTTTAACATGTTCCACTATATTCTACAATAAAAGGACAATACAAAATTTTTGATGATTTTTTGAAGTTTTTCTTTTGTTCTATAATATAAACAGAGTTATAGCTTAAAAAGTTTTATATTTTTTATCAAAAAATAGAGCATATAGATTTCTCCATATACTCTATCCAATTCATAATATGTCTGATCTAACGATATTGATTTTCTTTTATATGAATTTTCATATCACAATCCCATTGCAATGATCGATCTCATGCTGAATGATCGGACGCACACCTTCCAGAGATAGATTTCTTAATGTCCCTGGGACCTTAAGGATTTCAAAGATCGTCTTATTTATCGAATTGATGAAGAAAATATTTATATTCTTTCTTGCAGATATCATTACGGAGATCATTAAATCCAAGGGTAGACTGTCTAATATAGTCTACCCTTTTGCTCCATAAAACTATGTTTTGTAGAAAAGTAATGCAAAAAATTTATAATCTACTGCATCTGCTCCTGCACCAACAACAATAACTTCACTATAATCTGATGACAGGACATGATTCGTATCATATAACAACATTATGCTCTTTTGCAATTATTTCAACGATACCTACCTCTGGACAGGCATCTGCATCAACAAATATCTGCACTAGTTCCCCTTCATTTCTTTTTGAATCCATGTCATAATTACATCTACAAGATATCCCTGCTGTACTTGGCTTAGTTCTTTTCCCGGTTGCATTTTATGCCACTTCCGGATGCACTCTCTGCAACATGTTGCCGTTGCATGCTGGGCAATAAATACCGGATGACCACGCATTGGTGTCTGCTTGCCATCATTTACTATATATGCCGAAACGACATTGATACTAAATCTCAATGTCGTCTCTCATCAAATTACTTTTTAATTTGTATAAAATAAAATTTATGACTTGCATTTTATGCTGCTGGAATCTTATT
>OLOM01002284.1_pt1 | contig 11837 bp, 11 predicted proteins | sample 1672531 | NCBI WGS metagenome assembly OLOM01 (sample SAMEA3136696, study PRJEB25190) | human gut metagenome | reverse complement strand
AACCTGGTAGAGCGCGCTTTCACCGTGGGCGAGCGCAACAGGCTTTGGGTGGGCGGCATCGCATGCATGCCCGCGAGAGAAGGGTGGCTCTATCTCGCAGCCGCGATAGACGCCTTCTCCCGCAAGGTCGCAGGCCGGTCGATGTCCGAGCGCATCACCGAGAAGGTCGCGATCGACGCGATAGGGCAGGCGGTTGGAAGGGAGGATCCGCCAGACGACGGCAGCCTCGTCTTCCATGACGACCAAGGCGCGCAGTACACCTCGCGCTCCTTCCAGAGATGCCTGGGCTCGCATGGCATAGCCCAGTCGGCGTCAAGGCCCGGCACGCCGCTGGACAACGCGGTGGCCGAGTCGTCCTTCAGGACGCTGAAAAGGGAATCGATGGAAGGGAGGAGCTATGGGACGGGGGACGAGGCCAAGCGGGACATCTTCAAGCGCATAGAGCCCTATTACGATAGGGTGCGCATGCATTCCACCCTGGGCTACATGTCTCCAGTGGAATACGAGCGGCAATACGCTTGAGGGTCCTTAAAAGAAAGTCCAGTTTATCCTTCCCGCTCCAAATCGCCTGATCCCAAACGGTCCAGGATTTCCGCCGCAGTCCCAAATGGTGAAAACTGCATTGACGCTAACATTACGGCGTCGACCCGAAGCTCTTCGCCTGGAACGCCGTGGCGTATTGGCCCAACGTGTACACGATCTGCGCGAGCCTGGTCTGCGACGATAGCAACCAGGTGCTAGACGGTGACGACAACCCCATCGAGGGCCTGTACGCGGCCGGCAACGCGGGCGGGTCGTTCTTCGGCTACTACTGCCCCGTTTCCGGATTCTCGGCCGCGGACGTGAGCCACGCATTGGTCGGCGGGCCGCCGGCGGCCGCCTCTGCGCTCGGCAAGACGCTCGACGACCTGCCGAAAGCGTAGCACGCGATAGATTTTAAGCGCTGCCCTTTTCAGTCCCGACTGTCCTCCCCGGCCGGGACTTTCCTTTTGTGCGCCATTAATTTCGTTAGAGCGCGCGACGCCGAACAGGAGCGACCGCCACGTCAACCGAAAACCATCATTATGCATCCCTCAAACATCTCGCTCCGCATTCGTTTCACCTCGCGGCCCATATCTTCCAGGTGCCATTTCTCTTTACGAGGACAACCTCGTGTCCGCCCTCGGTAATCTGCGGCCCCTCGATCGTGAACGCCTCTCGCACATTGGGCAGAAGTTTCACCAGCACCGCCCCGTCTTTCAGATGCCGAACCCGGCTGCTCACGCCGCAATCGTCTTCGAAAATCATGGCCGCTTGAGTGAAATCACCCCACTGTGCAAATATTTCAGGCGCGACAAGCGATTTCAGCGCAGCATGGTCGAATGGCTTAGAGGACAGCGCTTCCGCGAAACGGCACACTACGTCGAGTATGCAGGCGTCCCCGACGGAAGTGGCTTGGGCGATCTGCTCGATATCGGCGGGACCTAAATCCCTGCCTTGAAGGTTGCGCCAAGAGGGCGACCCCTTTATCGACCGCTCGAATCCCTTTGATCCGTACGAGACAACAGCCGCCTCCTCTCCGCACCTCGACAAAGGCTTTACGCCGGCAGCGCGAAGGAAGTCAGAAAATCGCAGCAAAAGGCGTTCCCTTTCGGCCACATACGGGGCAAGGGCCAAAATCCTCATATATTCGGGAACATCGATGAGTTTCTCTATGCGGCGCCGGTCGGCGTGGAGCAACGCTCCGTACATGGCGTCCTCGGAATTAGAGAAGAGCCCACTTACAACGTCCCCATTCCCGAAAGCGAACTCGATATCTTGGGCGTTGAGCGATTCCAGGTCGGCCAATAGGAGGCCGATTACCTCTTTGCCGGAATCGAAATCCTGCTCAGCGGATTTGAGCAGCCCCTTGAAAAACAAATCCTTGCCGCGCACGAAATATTTCCGTTGCAGCATGAGCCGCATGGCAACTGCGGCAAAATCCCTATCATCGATATCGAGGTTTCCGATTTCGGAGAAATTCTGAACCCCAAATTGCGCCAGGGATTTGTCCAACGGGAGCGCTCCAACCAGCCTTATGTAGACATCAATAGTGTAGAGATACAGCTCGTAATCGTCTTCGCTACGTTTAGCCACAGCTTATCCTTTGTTCGCAACTGGAAGCGAAATGAGATCATCAATCCGCTTCGCCATCATTGTCATAGATTCGTCGAGCCAACACAAATAATCTCCCGGATCCATCTTCACCGTTTTGCGAGTGGCCTCAATAAGCAGCTCGTCTGCACTCTTTCCCTTGCAAGCCTGCATACCTAGAAGTCCAGAAAAATCATAGTGGACAAATGCATTCCTCAAATCCTTCGAGGCCCTGACGCGTTTCCTGACCTCCTTTGGCACAAGGGTCGACAGCACGAGCGCCCCGTCTGCGGTAAATCCATACTCAGACGGTTTGGGCATCACGCAATTCGCGAAACGCGAAATGCTTCCGTCAAGGGCCAGCAAAACAGCAGTGCCATATTTCATTCTGAGAACGTCGTCAAACATTTCGTTCTCGCTCAAAGCGAAAACAGCGTTAAGCTGCACCAGAAACTCCGCAAGCATGAAGAAACATGCGGCGTTGTCAATGCCCTGCTTCTTTAGAGGTAGAAGCATATCCGAATAATGGCAATCCACATGGCAGGTCTCGAATTCTTTCGCTGTAAGCGTATGCAATTCAGGGGTCAACAGCTTTACTGTATAGAATGCCGCTGATGCAGCAACACCCAAATCAAAGCCGAGCTGTTTTTCGCATTCTTCACTCCAAACAGGATCAAGCGCCCCGCCATACGCCTGGGAGATATAACGGGCGGTTATAAACGTCGTGCATACCGGACGGTCTCCATGCGTACAGATTCCCATATCGGGCGTAAGGGAGTTAATGAGCGGCCCAAATAGCCCCGTCGCCTTTTTCGTGGACGACGATAGTCCCCGCGTCACCGAATTCGTCATAAACGTATAGTCTTCAACCGTCGATCCCTTGGCAGAAAGCGATTTTGATGCATTGCGCAAACGATTGACCACAGCCGAATCAAGCTCGAAGTCATGATCAAAATACTTCTTTACAAATCTAACGGAGTCATGCGCAGCAAGAGCGCAAAACGGGAGAATCGTCAGCATTAAATCAGGCGTTGATTCGGGATATCTGTCCCTATGATCGAGCAGTTTGTAGAACATCCTTCCGTCTTCGACGAAAGTCAGAATGGAGCAGGCATCGGCGCCCGTCGACTTTGCATGATTTATGTTACGCTCTTCTTTGCGACGTTCCGCCCTACCCATGATATGCCTCCGATGCTTCGGCCTTTCGCCCGCCAGACTCGCTTGCCTCCGCCTTCAACCTCATGCCTTGCTGGGCGGCGCAGCCAAGGCGAGTAATCAAATCGATCACAAGAATCGCTTTGAGCGAATGCTCTTCGGTGCCGTAGTTTGTTTGAACGCCGTGGCAGATCTTATTTCTTAGAGGATTGTGGGCGGCGATGGCTTCGTCGTAATTATTAGTGAGCAGGACATCAATCACGTAGCCGCTTATCAACTGCCATATATGCCAGCCTTTATCGGTTTGGAGAGACATCGCCAACACAAGGTCCTTCGGGGCCTTCAGCTTGGTGCTTTTCCTCTCCCCTAGAGGATTGAGATTATGCTCAACTGCGAAATCGTCAAAAAGAGCAGCCTCCTCTTTGGACGAATATTCGAAAGATGGCCCAAAATACTCGACAATTATTCCTTCAACCATGCACATCAAAATAGACACACATGCATCGTATTGGCGGCCAATATGGAAATCAATGGCCCTTTTCAGCATCGCTCGCTTACCATCGGGGAGTTCGTCGTGCTCCGACCAGCGGTCAGCGACCGACGCCAGCCATCGTTCGTCTAAATGGATGCGAGCTATTTCGTAAACCGCTGAATCCAAATCAGTCCGCTCAATATCCAAGCCTTCCAATTCACAAAATAGATCGTTATTGTCAGCGAGGTAAAGCGGCCAGTTCGACCTCTCAAGCACATTCAATAACTTCGTCCGACGATGAAACGGCAAAAGCGCGGCCTTGATTCCGCTCAAGTCGACCTTCGGCATAAAATCGAAGCTCTCCGACCATGTTTTCGTAAAAGCCCTCGCAGCATCGAACAGCTTTGGCTGGAGGTCTTGATATGCCGTCTTGAGCGCCTCGCTGGTCTCTTCTATTGCTGCAATGCTCGCCTTGACGGAATCGGGCACTGACTGGCAGCAATCAAGCCAGCCAGAAGCAGAGGCCAACGACGAAAAATTAGGCGAATCCCCAATGCAGTCCTTGACGTCTCGATAGAATTCCTTTGCGGACTCAAGCGCTTTATGCGATATTTCCCCACCGTCAGAATTGACCGACCACTCTATTGCCTGCATATTCCGATCAGCAGAATCCGATTCATCGCACCCGCGCAATTGTGTGCTCGATTTTGACACGAGAACATTCCCCTTTTCATCATTCGTCATTTAGTTCCCTCTCGCGTAATAACGTCAGGGCGAAGCATATTGAGCCAGAATGGTAGCGCCTGTCGCCCTGCGAGCACCTCAAGGTGGACTTTAATACTAAGGCCGTCTCAACCGGGCATCTCTCACTTTTCTCTTTCGCTATCGAACGATCGCAGCTCGCCCTCAATGGCTTCAGGCGATTCGTCGCATCTAATCCTATAGTGCAGCACTTCGCATTCGCCAGCGAACAGAAGACGACACGGGAACGCAAAAGCCGCGCCATAGCCGCCCAGTCCAATATTCGCAAAATCACGCCTATGGGCAGGAGGCGCCGATGCCTCCCCCGTTCCTTCCGCGCCGAGGGGCCGAGGGCCAGTCGAGCCTTATCAGCCTCTCGGGCCTCTTCCTCCCCGAGCAGTACGGGCAGTAGCCCGGCTTGGCCCTCACCCTGTCGCGGACGGCCATCTGGTAGACGTGGCCGCACTCGCCGCGCCACCATGCGGGCTTGCGGCTTACGGCCTGCACGCCGGCGGGCTTCAAGCGCTTGCTCATGCGCGGGTGCCGACCAGCACCGACCGAACCGAAACACGCGTCAAGATGAGCCACCTTCACCGCACGCGAGCCCCCGTTTGCAACTTCTGGGCGGTTTCGCAGGCCGAACCGGCCCGAAACGCCACAATACGCCGGCGTTTCCTCAGGTCGACGAAGCCGGCAGCGAACAACTGCAGCCGAAAACCGCACAGAAGTCCAGACCCATGGCGAAATCGGCGCCCGTTTCCTGCGAAACCATCCAGAAGTCGCGGCAACCGCAGCTGCTCATAAGACGAGCAAGCTTGAACATCTCGACGCCGCCGTTCGCGTTGCCATCTTGCGCACGCTCATGACGCCATCCGTACTATGAACGGCAGCTACCTCAAACTCGCTGAACTCGGTAATCGCCACAAGCGAATGGGTCGAGATAATCACCTGGCCATCCTCGGACTAGGCTTTCTTTCTCAACCCCCGAAGAAGCCCACTGAGCCTATGAGGCTCGAGCCCTGTCTCGATTTCGTCTATTACGAGAACGGCCCCGACCTCCGTCATAGCCATGCCATCCAAGCATCTCAGAGTGCTCACAACCACGGCGCTGATCCCTTTTTCGTCCTCCACCACGCGTCGTAAGGCCGAGCCGGGTTGCAGGATAGACCGCATGCACGCATAGCAGGCACTTTACTAGAGAGGCGCATAGCGCATTCGGCCATCAGACTCTATTTCCATCACCCTCACGACCTCCCCGCCAGCCTGCTTGAGCTTGTTCGCGAGCAGATCGTTGCGGTCGAGCTCACATCCCAAGTCGCAGAGCTGCGACAGCTCCTCACCGTAGCGCGTGAATCTATGGACGGTGACCTCGAAGCCCTCGCCCTCAGGGAAGCGAACGCCCAGAAGGCAGGAGCCAACCTTGAGAACCTGCCAGCCCCCGTCTCCGAGCCTCATGCCCTCGCGCAGGCCAAAGCCGCTCGAATTTCCGAACTCGATAAGCCCAAGCCCCTTCAGCCTCGCAAGGCCCGACTCGGGCAAGGCGAGTTCTTGGCCTTTCTCCATGAGGAGGGGCAGGAGCTGCTGCCTCTCGCCCCAAGGAAGAACGCCCCCGGCGCACCTTGCGCAAAGCGAGGCAAATGCCTCTGCATCCTCGCGCTCCATATCGTCGAGAATCCTCATCGACTTGCGGGAATAGCTCCCCGGCTTATTCAACTCGCCGGTCAGCAGCCTCGCCCATAGGCGCTGGGCATCTTCATCGTACTTCGCCCCGGCGTGCTCCTCGAACTTGTCTACCCACTCCGGGTCGAGCCTACCAGGATCGGCGTCTTCCTTCAGATCAGGAGAGCTTACGGCCTTCTCGGCGATGTCCTCAAGGTTCAGCTGATGCGCCAACGACCTGTTGAGCGTCGCCACGATCGCGTTCTTGGCCGCAACATCTATATCGCTCTGCTCGACTTTCCTGATCTGTTCAAGAGCCGAGTCGACGTAGCGCCCTTGGGCCTTGGCGTTGATGCGGGCCCTCAACGACGAGGTCAGGAAGGGCTCGCGCCTGGCGCCGCCGCCTATCCTCACCATGGTACCGCTCGCATCCACGACAGAGGCCTTTGCCGTCAGCTCGTTGCCGCTCATATTGCCGCTGGCGGCACTGACGGCAACAGCGCCGCTGCCGCAATCCTGTATCCCGTCCATCGATTCCCCCTTCTCGAAATCGGCCAATCGTTCTATGGCCCCTTAAGTTTAGACGACATAGCCAACCGCAGAAAAGACCGGCTCTTGCGCAACGCAGCAGCGAGCCTCCCTGGATGACGGGTTGCTGTTAGAAGGTTGCTCCTTCCGTCTGCCGTCAGATGGCTGGAATACGGGCTGGTCCGTCAAATCGGGCTCGCAGCGACAAAGAGGGGTGCGACATCGTCAGCTTCTGCCTCGACGACTCGAAGTTCACCCCATCCCTATAAAGGTGGCCGTCGCCCCAGTCGATTGCCATGCACAAATGGCTAGTGGGCTTTAGGTGACAGCGGATATTCCGCCTAAAGACAGAACGCAATTGACTAAACCTACATACGACAACATCTATCAGCAGATCGTCTTTTTGCCGTTTCAGCAAAAAGACTCAATCTTCAATTCAATCGCTATGACCAAGTCTCCCCGTTAATGAAGAGATAAATAGCCTCGCCCTATCACAATGAAAAATCGAGCGTGCATGTTTGGTGACAGCAGCAAGCTTAATGGCGGAATCGAGTTCAACCCAAGCATCAGCCAATGAGGTGCCGAACCTCGCTATCTGCATTGAAGAAATGCATGCTTTATCAACCCGCGCATTAACAACTCCCCGCATCTGGCTAATATCAAGATAAAGCTTCACTGCCTTGCCAGCAGAGACCAGGGCATTTTCAAATCTCCTGTTAGCAAGTGCCTCGTCAGAGTTCTATAGCCTGGCGTCTACCTGTCTCGAAGGTTGCACCACATCCGGCGTCGGCAAGACCAAGACGGCCCGCATCCTCAGCGACCTGCTCGCACCTGGCCAGCCCCTCCCGAAGATTAACTTCGGCAACTACAGCAGCAACGACTCTCTCAACTCGCTCATCGGAAGTCCGCGCGGCTACATCGGCAGCGAAGAGGGCGAGCTCACCCTGAAAATCGAGGCCAGCGAATCCGGAGTCATCCTCATAGACGAGTTCGAGAAGGCCAACCCCGCGGTTTGGAACTTCTTCCTCGACCTGCTTGAGAGCGGGCATTTCACCGACTCGCAGGGCGCGATGCACGACCTCGACGGCTATACCATCGTATTCACGTCCAACGCTCCAAAAGAAGAGGTGCGGGAGAAGTTCCCACCCGAGCTCCTCTCCCGCTTCGGCCTCAAGGCAAGGTTTGCTCCTCTGAGCACAGAGGACAAGCAGACATTCGTGCGACGCCATATTGGAAATGTCGCGACGAAGTACCAACGCACTCGCAACACGCTTCCCCATCCCGACGATGTAGTAAACGCGGCATTGGAGGGGATCGACGTTTCGAAAGAAGAGAATATCCGGGTACTCAAGAATGAGACCCGCAAATGGTTTGCCGACTACATAAATGAATGCGCCGGTCTTTAAGCGCCATGCCGCGCCGTTTCCGCGATTCCAGGTCACGGATAACAGCAAGCACAACGAAAGCACCACTACTCTACCAGCGTATTCCTGTCGCCGCATTCAGCAGAGGCGCCGGCATGCTCGGCATCGCCCCTCCTACACCTAAATCGAACGCCTCCATGCGCCCGCAACCCAAGCGGCCATCGAAAACGATGCTGACCCTCATAACCGCCACGCATAGCCGTCCAGTCCAATATTCGCAAGATCACGCCTATAGGCAGGAGGCACCGACCCGCCTCCCCCATTCCTTCCTCGCCGAGGGGCCGAGGGCTAGTCGAGCCTTATCGGCCTCTCGGGCCTCTTCCCCCCCCGAGCAGTACGGGCAGTAGCCCGGCTTGGCCCTCACCCTGTCGCGGACGGCCATCTGGTAGACGTGGCCGCACTCGCCGCGCCACCATGCGGGCTTGCGGCTTACGGCCTGCACGCCGGTGGGCTTCAAGCGCTTGTTCATGCGCGGGTGCCACATGGCCGCTATGCCGGGGTGCGTGGTGGCCAGGTCGTTGTAGCCTTTCAGCACCTTGCGGTCGCCGCAGTAGGGGTGGATCGGCTACATCGGAACGGGCGAAGGATGGCTCTGCCTCGCAGCCGCGATCGACGCGTTCCATAGGAAGGTCGTGGGCTGGTCGATGTCCGGACGCATGACCGAGAAGCCGGTCGCGGATGCGCTCGAGCGGGCGGTCGGAAGGGGGAGCCCGCCCGATGGCTTCAGCCTTGTCTTCCATGGCGACCAAGGCGCGCAGCACGCCTCCCGTTCCTTCCGGCGATGCCTGGACTCGCATGGCATAGCCCAGTCGGCATCAAGGCCCGGCACGCCGCTGGACAACGCGGCAGCCGAGTCGTTCTCCGAGACGCTGAAAGGGGAATTGGTGGAAGGGAGGAGCTATGGGACGAGGGACGGGGCCAAACAGGACATCTTCAAGTACATTGAGCTCTATTGCAATGGGGTGCGCATGCATTCCGCCCTGGGCTGCATGTCTCCAACGGAACACGAGCGGCAATACGCTTGAGGGTCCTTAAAAGAAAGTCCAGTTTATCCTTCCCACTCCAAGGGCTGGTGGCGTAGCCACTCCAAAGAAACGTCCGCACCCTCAATCTATCATCTAATTCGCACGAATCTGGTAAATTTACCAAGCATATCCCGCACGAGTCCCTTCTCATAACCATTCATGCTGAAACGATAAGCCACAATGAAATACAGCAATCCGAAGGCAAGTGCCCAAAGCGCGAACTCGCCCCATCCGCCGATAACGATGCCGTTCATTTTCCACACGAAATAGAACATGAGCCCAAAAAGCATCAATGGGAAGCAAACTCGCGCAATTCCTTTCCAATAACCCGCTATATCAAGCTTAATGACCTTCGCATAGAACACGTTCATGACGACCCCATTGCCGATGAACATCAAAAAGCCAGTACATGCCGCCGCCCCAATGGGACCATAAATCGGCGTAATTGCAACGACCGCCGCTATATTCACGACAGCTAGAATCGAATATACGACTCCACGGAACGCATACTTGTTCTCAACCTGCATGATTGTCAAACCTAGGTTCTGCATTAAATCTACCGTATAAGGTACCATAACCAGCAGAGCGATGGGGTAAGCGTCCTGATAGCCCTCACCAGCCCACATCGCGATGAATTCGTTGCCAAATACAATAAAGCCTAGCAATACGAGGAGAAGCGGATAGGCGGCGATTCGTCCAACCCTATTGAAAAGCTCCGATATAGCGGCACCAGTCTTGTCGGTGTGATAAAGGACGGAAATTCGAGGCATGAAAACCGAAGAAACTGCAGTTCCCATGGGGCCATATGCGGCATAAATCTGAGAAGCAACACCGTACACGGCAACAACGGAGGTGCCAAAAAAGAAGCCGACGATAAGCTGATTGGTCCTCCAAAACACCTGGTCGGCAACCAGAACCATAAGGATCCCAGAAGAAAACTTCAGGATCGCCCCCATCAAGTCTTTGTCAAATGTATGCATCTTGATTCGCGCATGAAGAATCCTGCCGCGATACACGCGTTGTACGACAAAACACGCAAGATTCATCACAAACTGAATGCAAACGATACTTATGGCGAAAGGTTGCCACTGGATAAGCAAGACGATTAGAATCGGCTGGACAACAACGCTAACTATCTGCGTCGCCTTAAGAAACGAGAATCGCTCATTGGCATTGATGACAGCAACATCGATGGTGTTGTGCATCGTGACGATCAGGTTGGCTATGAGAATCACGAGCATCGCCGCGCTTTCGATCATCTGAAAGTCGGAAAGCACGTCGCTATAAACGATCCTGATGATAGCGATAGCGACTGCCCCAACGCCAACCGAGACAATCCCGGCATAATTGTAAATTCGCCTGCTAATCGCTAGAGTCGTCTCCATCATCCGTAGGTCGCCCTCGGCAAAATACTTGCAGTAAAAACGCGTCACTCCCCCGGAGAAGGTCGAGTTCATGAGGAGAATATAAGCCATGACCGACCCAATGATTTGATATAAGCCGTATTCACTCGCCCCAATACCCCTCAGCAGAATAGGGACATACAACAGGTTCACAATCACCTGCGAAATGGTATAAGCATAGGAAAGAACAATTCCAATGCGTCGACGTTTCGAGCCTGCCGCTTTTTCAGCCATAAATAGTAAGACTCCTCAAATCAAATAGGGACGAGAGCGAGGCATGTTATGCCTCCTTCGGAACCTTTGCTCTAGAAGAAGCCGTCCTCAAACCTCTAACCTCAACCGGCTTCTGGCTCGAAAGACAATCCGAGCCGAGCATCAATATCAAGGGGAACCCGAGGCAGATATCGACGAGGTGCCCTTCCGTAAAGCCGAACAAAAGAGCAAGGACCAAAAAGGGCATTTCCGCAGCGAGAAGAGGCCCGTTTGATTTGCAGTGCCTGAATACCGCGAAACAAAATAGCGACGAAAAGAGAAGCCCTGACACCATAAGCCCATTTGCATAAAAACTATCGAGTGTAGTGGCGTCCCAGGTAAAACCACCCGTCCCAATAGCGGAGGCCACCTCGAACTTCTGCCCAAAAATGGTAAGGCCTTGATTGTCAAGGCAAACATGCCAAAGCCAAGGGCGTCCTGTGAAAAGTTCACCTAAATCTTGATTGTAAAGCGGTCCAGCCAGTAAATACGTTAGTGCAAAAAGCACGACGGGCAATATACCAAGAGCCGCCCTGATTATCCTATTTCTCGTGAAAATCACCCATTGTTGCTGCAATGCGAACATAACGGGAAGAGCAGCCGTTAGATAGCCCGATGTTTTAGAGTCGACGACGAATATGGTAAATAGCGCGACGGCTTCCACGACAACGATGTCGGCAAGCCCCTGCTTGCCGAAGCGGCAGAACAACCCACAACCACAAAGCCAAAACAGATAGGCGCCCGCCATATTTGGATGAACGAAACCCAATCCATAACGCGCCGTTAGAGCCCCCTCGTCAAATCTGTAAAAGACCTCAGCATCTCCGGTCAAAAGCTGCACTCCATAGACCAAGGAATTGAAAAGAACAAGTCCGAGCGTCATCCAGAACCAGAGTTTGATTAGCGGTCGAATATCGGAAAGCGAAGCAACACAAAAGAATACAAGACAAGCAAAAAAGGGCGAACTATCACTTGAAAAAACGTAGCAGGCAGCCATTGCCGCCAAGATCGCCAGACTAAGATATAACCTCTTGCCGAGCTTGTGCGCATTCCCCACGAGATAAAG
>OLOM01002277.1_pt1 | contig 11867 bp, 11 predicted proteins | sample 1672531 | NCBI WGS metagenome assembly OLOM01 (sample SAMEA3136696, study PRJEB25190) | human gut metagenome | reverse complement strand
CATGAACACGTTCGCCAAGATGTGGCCGGGCGTCGTCACGCCGGCCGACGCCCGCGCAAAGATCGCCGAGCAGGTGGCTGCCGAGAACATCGGCGAGCCTGCCAACCTCGAGGAGCAGGCGCTCTCCCTCGTGGGTCGCGACATCTTCGAGACGCTCGTGAAGGGCTACACGGAGAAGCAGTGGGGTCGCGACTGCAGGGACCTGCCCGCGAGCATTATCAAGCGCCTGCCCTGCCGCTTCACGTACGGCAACAACTACTTCAACGACCGCTACCAGGGCATTCCCATGGGCGGCTACACCAAGATGGTCACCAACATGCTCGAGGGCGTCGAGGTGCGCTGCGGCGTTGAGTATAAGGAGCTTGTTGCCGAGCAGCCTGATATTGCGTCCAAGATTATCTACTGTGGTCCCATTGATGCCTTCTATGACTTTAAGCTTGGCACGCTTGAGTATCGAAGTCTGCGCTTTGAAAGCGAGATTCTTGACGAAGCGGATCATCAGGGCGTTGCCGTGGTGAATTATACGGCCCGCGAGGTTCCCTATACGCGCGTCATCGAGCACAAGCACTTTGAGTTTGGTACCCAGGATAAGACGGTCATTACCCGTGAGTATCCTGCCGACTGGAAGCCGGGTGACGAGCCTTACTACCCCATCAACGATGCCAAGAACGAGGCACTCTACAAGCAGTACGAGGCGCTTGCCGCCCAGGAGGGCAACGTTATCTTTGCAGGCCGTCTAGGTGGCTATAAGTACTATGACATGGACAAGGCCATTGCCGCTGCGTTCGAGCTTGTTCGCAAGGAGCTTGGAGTAGAGCCGACGGCTTAACCGTTTCTCTTCCATTTGATTTTTTTGGGCGGCCTGGTCCTCCGGATTGGGCCGCCTCCTTTTACCATTCGGCGGAGCCAATGTAATGGCTGCTCTCAAGCTGATAAAGTCTTTAATATTCGCAAACCATGATTGATGGGGAAGCCATGTCCGTCTTTGGCAAGATTAAGCAGTTCCTTCCTGGCTCGTCTCGCTCTCTTCACGCTATGCATCGTGACGTCTCGGCCATGCACGATGAGGCCCATGTTCAGCTTGCGGAGATTAGGTCTGATATCGACCGCCTATATCGACGCGTTGAGCAGGCGGATTGTGGTATCAACAATAACCTCAACTACAAGTATGGCTGTCTGAGCTCGGACCTTGATGCCCATGACGCTCACATGAAGATGTTTGCTTGGGAGAATTATCGCCGGGGAGGGGAGTCCCTCGCGGAGGCCAAGAAGCGATTCTTCTCGTCTCTCCCTAAAGCCACAGGTGGTATGAGACTCCTGCAGCTCGGTAACGCTAAGCTGCTCGGCGAGTTTGATGCGCTGTGCAAAGAGCACGGTCTTAATTACTGGATGATGTTCGGAACGCTTCTTGGCTCCGTGCGAAATGATGGCTTTGTTCCCTGGGACGATGATGTTGACCTTGCCATGACGCGGGATGACGTCTATTCGCTGATCGAACTTCTTAAGTCTGATGGTAGGTATAGGACTACCACCATATACGACGAATATGCTCACTGCAGGCAGGTAAGATTTGCTTATGTCGATGAGTCCCTGCCGTGCTTTCTCGATCTCTTTTTCCTCGACTGGACCTCTTATCTAGAGGGAGATTCTTCAAACAAGATTTGGACGCTTCAGGACGAAATTGTTGCCCTAATGGATGCTGACCCTGCCCTCGAGTTCTGGAGGACTGACGAGCACTACCTCCCCTCCGATGACAATCGCGCCCAGGTTATCGACCGCTATTATCAAGTGGCGTTTGAAAAAGCGCGCGCTAACGGTCTTATCTGTGATAAGTCGCAGGCGACAGGTCTAATCTGGGGTATCGACAATATTCGTAGCGTGCAAAAGTGGCAGTCGTACCCGTTTGATAGCATTTACCCCCTCCAGAGCATGCCCTTTGAGGGTGGTTGGCTCTCTGCACCTGCAGATGCCGATTTCTTCCTGAAGAGTGCCTACGGGGACTATTTCTCCCTTCCTCGCGATATCAACAGTCACTTCGAGCACGTTTCTCATGATGCCCTTGAGGTTGGATTTCAGCGTCGATCGTTGGAAGAGCTTGTTAAGGGTGGCTTGGCGGGAGAGGGCCGCTAGCCAATGAACATAGCTATTGTTGGTGGTGGCAACATCGGCATGCTCCTTGCTGCCGAGCTTGCATCTAAGGGGCATGCCGTATCTATTGTTACGTCTAATCCATCGCGGTGGTCATCTCTGATCCGTGCGTATGACAAGGGCGAGAGGCTGGTCTATTGCGGAGAGCTCGCGAGCGTAACTACAGACGTTTCTTGTATTGACAATGCGTGTGATATGGTGTTTGTTACCTATCCGTCATTTATGCTCCGCAAGGCTGCCGAGATGCTTCTGCCGGTATCGAGGCTAGGACTTAAGATCGGCGTTGTTCCGGGCAATGGAGCTGAGTTTTACTTTGCTGAACATATCCGCCGCGGGGCCGTTCTCTTTGGACTCGAGCGGACCCATGATGTTGCAAGGATCAAGGAGCCGGGAAAGAGCGTCTATACGCTCGGCCGTAAGGCGGGAATTCAGGTTGCGGCCCTGTCAAGTGGCAAGACGCATGGGGTGGCCGATGACCTACGAGAGCTTCTCGGTATGTCGACTGTAGAGCTGCCTAACTATCTAGTAGAGACGCTTACACCGTCTAACCCCATTCTTCATACTTCGAGAATTCGCAGCATGTTTAGCGATTGGCACAAGGGCGTCTTTTATGACAGAAATATCCTGTTTTATGAGGAATGGGACATGGCTTCTGCTGAGCTGTTGCTCTCCTGTGACGATGAGCTGCAGACCCTGTGTAGAAGGCTCGAGGCTCTGCTTGGTCTTGATTTGTCTGGTGTGAAGTCGCTTCGCGATTATTACGAAAGTCCTGCCCCTGAGATGATGGTGACAAAGCTGACGAGTATTCCAGCTTTCAAGGGGCTGACCTCTCCGATGAAGGAGGTGGCGCCTGGAAGCTGGGTTCCCGACTTTGGGAATCGTTACTTTAAGGCTGACTTTGCGTTTGGTCTCAAAGCGATTCTTGATATTGCTCGGATTGCTGGCGAGGATATGCCGCACCTGAAGGAGATCTTCTCTTGGTACATGGAGGCTGCACGTCCGTCCGAGGTGTTTGATGCCGCTCCCTCATCGCTTAAGGAGCTTTCGCTAATCTACAAGTAGCGTCTTTGATTCGCAGGCTGGTGGAGGTGAGAGCGATGGAGCCTTTCGAGCCCCACAACATCATCGTCACGGGCGGCTGCGGCTTCATCGGCAGCAACTTCGTGCACTACGTGGTGAACAACTACCCGGACGTGCACGTGACCGTGCTGGACAAGCTCACCTACGCGGGCAACCCCGAGAACATCGCGGGGCTGCCGGCCGACCGCGTCGAGCTCGTGGTGGGCGACGTCTGCGACGCGGCCCTGCTCGACGAGCTCGTCCCCGGCCACGACGCCATCGTCCACTACGCGGCGGAGTCCCACAACGACAACTCCATCGCGGACCCGGAGCCGTTCCTGCGAACCAACGTCGAGGGCACCTTCCGCCTGCTGGAGGCCGTGAGGAGGTACGGCGTCCGCTACCACCACGTGAGCACCGACGAGGTCTACGGAGACCTCGCGCTCGACGACCCGGCGCGCTTCACCGAGGAGACGCCCTACCACCCGAGCAGCCCGTACTCCTCCACCAAGGCCAGCTCCGACATGCTCGTCCGCGCCTGGACCCGCACCTACGGCCTGCGCACCACGATTTCCAACTGCTCGAACAACTACGGCCCCTACCAGCACGTGGAGAAGTTCATCCCCCGCCAGATCACCAACGTCATCGACGGCGAGCGCCCGAAGCTCTACGGCAGGGGCGAGAACGTCCGCGACTGGATCCACACCGAGGACCACTCCTCCGCCGTGTGGGACATCCTCACGAAGGGCCGCGCAGGCGAGACCTACCTGATCGGCGCGGACGGCGAGCGGTCCAACATCGACGTGCTTCGCATGATCCTCGAGGCCATGGGCAGGGACCCGGACGACTTCGACTGGGTGCGCGACCGACCCGGCCACGACCGCCGCTACGCCATCGACCCCACGAAGCTCCGCCGCGAGCTCGGCTGGGAGCCCAGGCACACGGACTTCGCGCAAGGCCTGCGGAAGACCATCGAGTGGTACCGCGACAACGAGGACTGGTGGCGCCCGGCCAAGGCGGCCACGGAGGCGCGCTACAAGGCCCAGGGCCAGTAGGGGTTCTCGCACGATGACACGGGGCCCCTCGCCTCGACCCCGGCACTTCTCTAAAATGGCTACCAAGATAGCTTTCCTAGGAGCGTCCATGCTTAATGCCTATTTTGGTCCCATGCCAGAGGCCATCTACAATACTGCGGTCTACTTCAAGAACACCTATCGTGACTCCTGGATCACGGACCCGATGTCCGTTGAGATGATCAAGGACGTGGACAAGTCGGATGTGGTTTCGGCGAGCCTCATCGAGAGCCCGGTTTTGGGCAGCATCTCACCACTGATGTTGTCTGGCGGCGTGAAGACCCTCATGCTCGTCAAGTTCGATAGGACGCATGTCTTCAATGCATCTACCTGCGGTGACAACTGCGCAAAGTGGCTTTTGAGGATTGCCCAAGACCGGAAGGTCGTCATCAATCTTCATCATGTCATGGACTTTGGGAACGAGTTCAAGATTCGTGTCTCCAACAGTGGCGCCATCGTTCGGAACATGACCGACCTCCTGCGCGAGGCCTCGAACTACCTCTAGGGACACAAGATGCTGGGTTCATATCACGTAAAGGTCACTCGTAGGCGGGGTGCGTCATTCCGGTTTGTTGTCCGGCGCAACCTCACGGTGGTGCGCGGTGACAGCGGAACGGGCAAGACCACGCTCTTTGAGATGATCGCGGACCACACTCGCCTGGGCGAGCGCTCAGGCGTAAGCATTCAATGCGAGAGGGAGTGCGTTGCCCTCACGGACATCGACTGGAAAAATCAGCTCTCTGGGCTGCATGATTCCATCGTGTTCGTTGACGAGGGTCTCGAGGCTCTCGTCTCGGATGACTTCGCGCGAGAGGCAAAGAAGTCGGGCAACTACTTCGTCATCTTCTCTCGCAATGAGCTGTGCGACCTCCCCTATAGCGTCAACGAGATATATCGCATAAAGACCAGTGGGAAGTACCATTCGTTCGTTCCGCTCTACAAGGAGGGCGAGGGCCATCGCTATAGCCTTTCTCGCGCCTTGCCGAGACACGACTTTGACGTGCTTGTGACGGAGGACTCCCGCTCTGGCCTGCGGTTCTACTCGAATGGGTTTGAGGGCTCTGACTTGAGGTGCGAGTCTGCCAAGTCGAACTCGGGCATCATGGCTTGGCTCCTCGAGCACGCGGACGAGCATGTGTTTGTCATTGCGGACGGCGCGGCGTTTGGTCCCTACGCCGACCGCGTGTTCAAGCTGCAGAGGGAGCACCCTGCGAATATCACCGTCTGCCTGCCGGAGTCGTTCGAGTGGCTTCTTCTCAAGGCGGCGATCGTTGGGTCGAGAGATGCCGAGGCCATGCTGGCCAATCCCTCGAGCTACATCGAAAGCTCGAGGTACTTCAGCTGGGAGCGCTACTTTACTGACTACCTGGAGGGGCTGACGGAAGGACAGCCGTTTGCCTATGGAAAGGACAAGCTGGCGGATGCCTACATGGCCGAGACGAATGCCTCGAAGGTCATGGCGCTTATAGCTTGCAGAAACGTGCGGTAGGGCACTCGGCGGGAGGCTAGCGCGCTCCTGGTTTTGGCTCGTAGCTTGTCGCGTGGGGCAGCGGACCGCGCCCCTGTCTCAGCCCTAGCGCGAGAAGAAAAATGTCACAAAACTGTTTAAAAAAACGATTAATTGCGAAAATAACGCATGAAACCGTGCTAATATGCATTCCGTTGCGATTGATGCGCAACAGGAGTATATCAGCACGGAAGGTAGCAACGTGAAGAAGCGCTTCAACAGACAGGACGCTATCAGGCAGGTCGTACGCGAGAAGTCCATTAAGACCCAGCGCGCGCTCGTCGAGGAGCTCGACGCCCTCGGCTTTGTCTGCACGCAGGCCACCATCTCGCGCGACATCGCCGACATGGGGCTTCGCAAGCTGCCCGAGGGCGTGTACGTCCTCGCCGAGGACCTGCATCTGCAGCGCATGGTCTCCACGCTCGTCACCGGCGTCGTGCGTGCCAACAACATCGTGGTCATCCACTCGCAGGCGGGTACCGCCCAGGGCGTGGCCGCCGCCATCGATGACGCGAGTCTGCCCGACATCGCGGGCTGCATCGCCGGCGACGACACGATCATGGTCGTCTGCATGACGGACGCCGAGGCCGCAAGCCTCGAGCAGCTCGTCAACAAGCTGCGAAACGTCCACGAGTAGCACGGGCCCTCGGGCCGCCAAGCCAACCATCTGCAACCTCTAGCAAAAGGGAGTCTCACATGTCCGAAAAGGGTAAGGTCGTTCTCGCGTATTCCGGTGGCCTCGACACGTCGTGCCTGCTCAAGTACCTGCAGGACGACGGCTACGACGTGGTCTCCTGCATCGCCGCGCTGGGTCAGCCGTCCGAGGAGCGCTGCGACATCGACGCCGTGAACGAGAAGGCCAAGAAGCTCGGCGCCGTCGCCGCCTACGACGTTGACATCCGTGACGAGTTCGCCGAGGACTTCATCGCCAAGGCCATCTTTGCCAACGGCATGTACGAGAACAAGTACCCGCTGCTCTCCGCGCTGTCCCGCCCGGCCATCTGCCGCCATCTCGTGAAGGTTGCCCAGGCCGAGGGTGCCGTGGCCATCGCGCACGGCTGCACCGGCAAGGGCAACGACCAGGTGCGCTTTGAGCTCGAGTGCAAGGCGCTTGACCCCACGCTCGAGATTCTTGGCCCAGTGCGCAGCTGGGAGCTCACGACCCGCTCCAGCGAGATCGAGTACGCGCAGTCCCGTGGCATTCCCGTGGACGCCACGAAGGAGAACCCCTACTCCATCGACGAGAACGTCTGGGGCCGCGCCATCGAGTGCGGCGTGCTCGAGGATCCGTGGAACGAGGCCCCCAAGGGTGCCTGGGCCATCACCGTTGATCCCGAGGACGCCCCGGACGAGGCCCGCGACGTGGTGCTGGGCTTCGAGGCCGGCCTGCCCGTCTCCATCGACGGCCAGCGCATGAAGCTCTATGACCTCATCGCCGCGCTCAACAAGATCGTGGGCAGCCACGGCTTTGGTCGCATCGACATGATCGAGGACCGTCTCGTGGGCCTCAAGAGCCGCGAGTGCTACGAGCAGCCGGGCGCGCTGGCCATCATCATGGCGCACAAGCAGCTTGAGTGCCTGTGCCTGCCGGGCGACGTGCTGCACACCAAGCTGCAGCTCGAGCACGACTGGAGCCGACAGGTCTACAACGGCCTGTGGTACTCGCCGCTCAAGGACGCGCTCGATGCGTTCTTCGCGAGTACGCAGAAGACCGTCACCGGTGAGGTTCGCCTGCACCTGTACAAGGGCAACTGCACCGTCACCGGCTCTCGCGCCGACAGCTCCATGTACGATTTTGGCCTGGCCACCTACGACAAGGGCGACACGTTCGACCGCACGGCTGCCAAGGGCTTCATGGACCTCTTTGGCCTGCCCAACCGCGTGTGGGCCGAGCGCCGCTTGGAGCGCGAGAAGGTCGCTGGCATCGCAGCTGCCACGCAGATTGCCGCGATGGGCCAGAAGCAGGCCGAGGCTGCCGGTTCCGGCGAGGCTGGCGCCGAGGGCACCGCGAGCAGGTAAGCATCCGCTCATATGTGATTGTCTGGGGACGCCTCCCGTGCGGGGGCGTCCTTTTTATGTGTCTCCTTTCTACTTCTTAAACTGTCCAATGCTGTTGAATAGTACTTTACAAATATTGAATAGTAGTTGTAAAGTACTCTCAGAGAGATTGGAGAGTGCGACCATGGGAGTCAACCTTTCAAAGACCGTTGAGCAGATGCGTCGTTTTGGGGGTGACCTTCAGGACATCGAGGTCAAGGAGGCTGTTGGCGGTATGCCCAAGTCTATGGGCGACTCCGTGTCTGCCCTGGCAAATGGGTCGGGTGGTCTCGTCATACTCGGGTTGTCCGAGAAGTTGGGCTTTATGCCGGCCCCTGGCTTTAGGGCTCGCCCCATCTACGATGCCCTGTCTGAGCTGTGTGCCGATCGGCTGGTACCGCCGGTGCGTGCACACATCGATGTCATGGAATTTGAGGGCGCAGAGGTCGTCGTGGGGGAGATCCCAGAGCTCTCCCCGCAGGACAAGCCCTGCTATGTTGCGTCAAAGGGCATGTATGCCGGGTCATTTATCCGTGTGGGCGATGGCGATAGGCTGCTCACCAGGTATGAGATCGATCGCTTGTCGGAAGAGCGCTCTCAGCCCAAACATGACCTTGGGATCGTCGAGGGGGCTTGTCTGGAAGACCTGGACGAGCAGCTCGTCGGCGGTCTGCTTGCTCGGCAACGAGAGATACACCCACGCGTATTTGCCAGGCTCTCGGACAGGGAGGCCTTGTTTGCGCTGAACGTCTTGGGAAGGTCGCGTGACGGGGAGGAGGGAGTGACGCTTGCCGGGCTGCTCGCCCTTGGCACGTATCCACAGCACTTCTACCCTCGCCTTACGGTGAGCTTTGCCTGCTATCCTGGGACAAGAAGGGCCTCGGAGACCGGAGTGAAGTTCCTTGACTCCCAGAGCATGGCAGGCCCCATACCTGCCGTTTTGCTTGATACCATGGCTGCGGTGAGAAGGAACATGCGCACGGGGGGCAGGCTTCAGGACGGTCTTCGCTATGACGTTCCTGACTATCCTCTCGATGCCGTTCGAGAGCTCGTGTGCAACGCGCTCATGCATCGTGATTACTCGCCCATGGGATGCGGCTCTCAGGTTCAGGTGAACATGTATGAGGACAGACTCGAGGTCTTGAGTCCCGGTGGGCTCTACGGAGCGGTGACGGTTGACTCGCTGGGCGAGGCGGGGGCGTCGTCGACGCGCAACCGCTATCTTTCCGAGCTTCTCGAGTCGACGCCCTATGAGGGCGGGGGGTTCGTTGCCGAGAACCGTGGGACCGGCTTTCAGCTGGTCGAGGAGGAGCTCAGGGCCGCCGATATGGAGCCACCGGTTATCGTGGACAGGCCGAGTCTGTTCTCTGTGACGTTGAGGCGACGCGGCTCTGCGGCCGCAAGCTTGGATGAGGCACGAGACACGGGCCGTCAGGAGCGTCGGGTGCGAACGGAGGCGAGCGGCTTATCCTTCCCGCATCGAGTTGATATGGCCTGGCATCCCTCGGGGTCGTCACTGGTCGTCTACGAGACGATTCGCAAGATGGGAGAGGCGCGGCCGGCAGAGATAGCGAGTGAGACGCGGCTGCCGCGAAGCACGGTGTCCTACGCGCTCAAGAAGCTGCTTGAGAAGGGGGTGATAGTGGTTCTGGACGGCTCGGAGGCAAAAAACAGCCCCATGCGAGCATATAGGCTGGCATAGGGCGTGATCAGGCAAAAATCCGTGCTGGGAACGCTGGGTGCGTCGGCGCTATGCGAGGCCGGCGGCGCGAAGGGCGGCGTCGAGGGCGCGCAGGTCGTCGGTGTTGGGGTGGGAACGGGCCACCTCGAAGTTCTTGATGAGCATGGCGGCGCGCTTGGCCTCCGGGCTGTCCGCCTTGGCCTCGGCGAGCATGGTGTGGTAGCGGTCCAGCACGGCATCGCCCATCTTGCCCTGGCACATGAACGAGCCCGCCACCTCGCAGGAATCCGGCAGCTCCTCGCGGATGCGCGAGAGGATGGCGTTGAAGTACTCCTCGGACTCGCCGTAGCCGCAGGTGCCAAAGAGGAAGACGCGGGCATGGTCGAGCGTGCCGAGAAAGGCGAGGACGTCTGCCGAGGCGGTGCCCTTGTCGGTCCAGGAGCCCACGAAGACGACGTCCGCGTGGGTGGTCCCTGCCGGGGCGTCCGCCGGCGTGCCAAAGTAGGTGCAGCCCTCCTCGCCCAGCGTCTTGCGGATGCGCCTGGCGACGAGTTCGGTGTTGCCCGTCTGGCTCGAGAAGACGATCGAGTAGTTCATGGATGCCCCCTTGGTGTCCGCATGGTGCGCGGAGACGATGTCGTTACGCTCGGGTTAGGTGCTTATACCCATATTTCTGCTGCTTGAACGTATCGTTTTGGTAACGGGGGAGCAAGGGTGTGGACGAGAGGCCTTGCACTGGTGTCGCGTGCCTGGGTATGGGGCTCGCGCGGGTTAGGGGCACGCGGATATATGGGCTTGATGATGACGCCACCGCCGATGCCGCACAGCGGGCCCAGCGTTGAGGCAAGGAAGCAGACGATGGCGATGATGAGCGGGCTGAGCATGCTGTGTCCCGTTACATAAAGGGACGCCCGCCAGTTGTCTGGCGAGCGCCCGCGGTGATTGTGGTTCTCGTGGCCGCTCGTGGCGGCTGTCCTGCCGATGCGGCCGGCGGTCGTTCTCGCGCGCTTCTCGCGCAGACGCTGCTACTCCTTGACGCCGTACTGCTCGTAGTAGGCGTCGATGCGGGCCTTGAGCTCGTCGTCGATGACGACCTTGCCGTCAATCTCGTGGTTGTGGAGCACCTCGACGACCTCGGCCATGGAGACGATGGAGGCGACGGGGAAGCCGTAGCGGGCCTCGATCTCCTTCTGGGCAGTCGTGACGCCGCCCTTGCCGACCTCCATGCGGTTGAGGCTCACGATGAGGCCGCGGATCTCGACGTTGGCCGCCGCCGTGACCTTGGGGTAGGTCTCGTCGATGGACTTGCCGGAGGTGGTGACGTCCTCGACCATGACCACGCGGTCGCCGTCGTGCAGCTCGGCGCCCAGCAGGTTGCCCTTGTCAGCGCCGTGGTCCTTGACCTCCTTGCGGTCGGAGCAGTAGCGGACCTCCTTGCCGTAGAGGTCGTGGTAGGCGATGGCCGTGACCACGGACAGGGGGATGCCCTTGTAGGCGGGCCCGAACAGGATGTCGAAGTCGTCGCCGAAGTTGTCGTGGATGGCGCGGGCGTAGTACTCGCCGAGCTTCTTGAGCTGGTAACCCGTCACGTAGGCGCCGGCGTTCATGAAGAACGGGGACTTGCGGCCGCTCTTGAGCGTGAAGTCGCCGAACTTGAGCACGTCGGACTCGACCATGAACTTGATGAACTCTTCCTTGTAGGCCTCCATGAAGGCTCCCCTCGCGCTCGGCCGCGGGCGTGGCTGGCGCACCCGCGCGTGTCTTGGCACATACACTCCCAGAATAGGGCAAAGCGCGTGTGTGCGCTTGTGATTTCTGGTGGCCGAGCACGGTTGCTGGCATGAAGAGACCAAACAGATGTTTGGGTATACTCAGGAAGGACGTGGAGGCGTGCTAAAGCCCCGCCCGGCGATGGGAGGGGGTGGGCAACGTTTTGAGGGGGAGTGGCACGTGACGAGGGTTGCGATCATGGGCGTCATCGTGGAGGACATGGACAGCGTCGAGGCGCTCAACGGGCTTCTCCACGAGTGCGGCCGCTTCATCATCGGGCGCATGGGGCTGCCGTATCGCGAGCGCGGGGTGAGCGTCATCTCCGTGGTGCTCGATGCGCCGCAGGACACGATATCGGCGCTTGCCGGCAAGGTGGGCGCGCTTCCCGGCGTGAGCGTCAAGACGCTCTACTCCAACGTCTCGGGCGGGGAGTAGGGGGCTGGCTCGCGCGCGTTCCTCGTGCCCGACGCTACCCGCTGTACCTCGCGAGGAACTCGCGCGTGCGCCGCTGCGTGGGCGCGCCGAGCACCTGCTGCGGCGTACCCTCTTCCACGATGGTGCCGCCGTCCATGAAGACGACGCGCGTGGCCAC
>OLOM01002273.1_pt1 | contig 11882 bp, 5 predicted proteins | sample 1672531 | NCBI WGS metagenome assembly OLOM01 (sample SAMEA3136696, study PRJEB25190) | human gut metagenome | reverse complement strand
TTCAAGGGTCTCGGCTACGGCACCTATACGGTGACCGAAACCAAGGAGCCCGCCGGCTATGCCTCCTATGCGAAGCCGAGCTTCACCGTCACCATCGACGATGCAGGCACCGCCATCAGGTTCGCCGGCAAGGATCAGCCGGGCCTGACCACCGGTATCGACAACAACACGGTCCAAGTCAAGAACATCACCAACCTGACCCAATTGCCGCAGACCGGTGGAGCCTTGGCCTTCGCCTTCTGGCTGGCGGTCTCCTGCCCATTGTGGGGCAGTGGAATCGTCCTCGCCGAACGCAGCCTGAAGAACCGTCGCAAGGCAGTCAATCTGGCCGGCAACGGTCTCGCCTGATCCAAGAGAGACCATGACGCGGGACGTGCGTCGGAAAACGAAAACCCGTCGAACGTCCCGCTCAATACCTTTTTTCCAAAACCATGCCGAACATGAGATTCAGGGGAAGAGAAAACACAATGCACAGCATATTGAAACGTTCCGCCGCACTGATCGCATCCGCGGCCACGCTTCTCGGCGGAGGCATGCTCATGGCGGGCACCGCGCAGGCGGACGGGATCGGCCTGCCGGTCATGACCATCCATCCGGCCGCGAGCACATCGTATCCGAAGGAGCTGGTCAACGGCGATTTCCAGACGTTCGGCAACCGGATCGTCGACAAACGTTCCGGCGGCTGGCAGTACCTCTCGTTCGTCGACGGCAACGGCATGGCCATGGAAGGCTCGAGCGAGCAACCATGGGCGAAGGTGGACGGCTGGGATGCCGTGAAATTCGGCTGGAAATCCAATGATTCCGTCAGCGGGCACAGAGGGATCGTGGAAGTCCAACGCTTTAGGACGGCCGTCAAAGGCAGCACGGGCAACGTGTGGGGCGAGATCGCGGCCGCCACGCAGGGCAAATACCTCTACCAGGACATCGACACGGCGAACACATCCGACGCCATGTACACGGTCCGTCTGAAGCACGCCAGCCGCAACAAGGACGCCAGGGACAGCATGCAGGTGCTCGTCGGCGCGCCCGGCCGGGAGAAGCCGGTCACGATGCGCCGCACCATCGCCAATGCGGGCGACAAGGCCGGCGAGGAATCCACCACGATCACGTCCACGGGAACCGGCCAGGACGACCAGTGGGACACGTACGAGGGCACGGTCCTCGTCCCCAGGGGACAGGATGTCACACGGTTCACGTTCAAAAGCGTGGCCGATTCGAACAGTGCCGGCCGTCCCGACAGCGCGGAAGGCAACCTGATCGACGATGTCGTGTTCACCAAGGCCTACCAGCTCACGTACGACGCGAACGGAGGCGTGAAAACCCGGACCAGCCAGATCGACTACACGACAGGCGGTGGAACCCGGGGCAAGGTGAAGACCGTGCGGGATTCGCCCGCACCGCCCGCAGGCCAAGAGAAGATCGTCAACGGCGACTTCGAATACTCGGGGACCGGGGCGGGCCTGTCCGACTCCCCGTTTAACTACGTGAGCCTGAGCCGGAAATCCTACTATTACAAGGATTCCAGGAACGTCAACCACCGTGTCGCCCTGCCCGCCGGATTCGACGCGAAACGGTTCGCATGGAAAAGCGACCAGACCGGCAAGGATCTAGGCAACCCGCCCTACGAACAGGCCGGCGACGTGCAGGTGTGGAACAGGTACGACGGCTCCAACCATTACGCCGAACTCACGGCCGCCCAGGCCGGATCGGCCATCTACCAGGACATCGACACCGAATCCGACAGCGACGTGCAGTACATCGTCAGCCTCAGGCACGCGAGCCTGAACGCCAGCCACCTGGACAGCATGCAGGTGCTCATCGGCGCTCCCGGCCACGAGACCCCGGTAACCATGACCCGCGTGACCGCCAACGGGTACGGCGACAAGGTTGGCGAATCCTCCGACACGATCGCCACCAGGGTGTCCAACCCGAAACCCGCGGACAGGGAGGACTCCGACCATACAGGCCAATGGGAGACGTACACGGGAACCGTGACCGTGCCCGCTGGGCGGCCGGTCACCCGGTTCACGTTCCGCAACGTGTCGTCGAAGAGCGCATGGAACGGCAACCTCATCGACGACATCGCGTTCACGAAAGCCCACAGGCTCGACTATGACGCGAACGGGGGAACCAAAGCGCAGGCCAGCCAGATCGGCTACAGGACCGACGCGACCCAAGGCGCGGTGGAGACCGTCGCATCCAAGACCCTTCCCACCGAACTGGTGAACGGTTCGTTCGATTATCTGCTGGATGGCGGTTGGGATACTATCAGCCCGGTAGGTCGTGGCGGATACGCTGATGACCGTGGTTGGGGCAGGTTCACAAGTGTGGACCCCGCTAGCGGCGAATACATCCAGAACGCCGGACAGAATCCGGCAACATTCGATTCCACCGGCAAGTGGGTGAAGTGGCCCGGTTTCGATGCTGCGAAGTTCGGCTGGGCTTCGGACCAAAAGGGCGGACAGCCGCAAGGCGGAGTCGGGTTGACCGACCGGCCCAATGCGGTCGAATTGCAGCAGGATTCCGTGACAGGCAACACGTATGCGGAGATCGTCGGCTCGGAGAGGGGCAAGGCGATCCTACAGAAGATCGACACGCAGCATGATTCGGACACCGTATACACGGTGCGTTTCGACCATGCGAGCCTGTCCAAGGAGCACGCGGACTCGATGCAGGTTTTGGTCAACGGCAAGCCCGTGACCATGACCCGCGTCACCAGCAACAAGGCGGGTGACGAACAGGGTTGGACCGGTACGAGCATCACCACGCACGCGACCAACACCAACCGTTTCCAGCATGACGGCCAGTGGGCGACCTACGAGGGCAAGGTCACGATCCCGGCGAACACGCCTGTCAGCACGTTCACTTTCAAAGCCCTGAACGCCGTGGACCCGACCAAGGGCAACCTGATCGACAATCTGACGTTCAAGATCGCGTACAGGCTGAGCTACGACTCGAACGGCGGCACGAAGGCGAAGGCCAGCCAAATCAGTTCCATGACCGAGGGCAAGGCGTCCGAGACCGACGGCAAGGTGAAGACGGTGGCGGACGAGAACGTCCGGTACGGTTCCCTCGCTAATGGCGATTTCTCCTACCCCTCGTTCTCCGACATTCAGGAGAACGAGCAGGGAACCCATGCCGATCTGCGCACGTTCCTCAAATCGGATGACGGCACGCTTTGGGACAACATGTCCGTCACCGATCTTTCCCAGTACGGAAAGATCGGGCAGATCCCCGGTTTCGACTCTTCCAGGTTCGCATGGTCCAGTACCGAGAACGGTTCAAGGGTCGAATTGCAGCAGGATCGCAACACCAAGAACACGTATGCGGAGATCGTCGCCCAACAGGACAACACCAGCATCTACCAGAACGTGTCCACCGGCAACGGCGGCGTGCTGTACAAGATCCGGTTGAAGCACGCCAGCCGCCAATCCTCCCATGCCGACAGGATGCAGGTCCTCGTGGGATCCGACACGGACCACGCGACGCCTGTGGAGATGACCCGCGTCACCTCTAACGGCCATGGCGACAAGGTGGGCGGGAAGTCCACGATCATCACCACAAAGGTATCCAACACCGATCCCCGCGATCATGGCGCACAATGGGAGACGTACGAAGGCTATTACCAGGTGCCCGAAGGACAGAAGAACACGGTATTCATGTTCAAGAGCCTCGAAGGCTTCAAAGAGGTTGAGACCCTGCCCGGCAACAACGTCGGCAATCTCGTGGACGACATCGAGTTCTCCCGTTCCTACAAGTTGACCTATGACAAGAACGCGTCCGACGCGACCGGCAAGGTCCCGTCGAATCAGCGCGGCAAGGAGAACGCCGTCGAGCCCGCCGAATCGAAGACTACCGGAAACGTGAAGACGGTGGCGGATAATACGTCGAATCTGCCGGACCATCTGGTGAACGGCACGTTCGATTATCGCGGCAACGAGATCATCAACGAGAACCAGAGGGTCTACGGCCAGCACGACACAACCTACCTCGCCATAATCAGCGCGAAGACCGGCATCATCGGCAACCCGCTGCACAGCAAGCTCGACAATTGGGATTCCGGCAAGTTCGGCTGGAAATCCAACGACGACACCGCCGGTGCCGACACCGTCGAGGTGCAGCGCCGCAACCACACCCCGTATCCGACCAACGCGGGCAACGTGTGGGGCGAGATCGCCGCAGCCAAGCGAGGCAAGTACATCTACCAGGACATCGCCACCACGCCCGGCGTCGTGTACAAGTGGAGCCTCAAGCACGCGTCCCGCAACGCGGGCCAGGACGACAGCATGCAGGTCATGATCGGCGAACCCGGCAAGACCGTCGCACAGCAGGCGACCCGCACCACATCCAACGGGTCGGACAAGACCGGCAGCGTCGGCACCACGATCACCACGCACGGCACCGCGCAGGACGGCAGATGGGAGACCTATACCGGCGACTACATCGCCACCTCGACCACGACCCGCTTCACGTTCAGGAGCGTCAGGGACTCCAACGGTCAGGGCCTCGACTTCACCGCCGAAGGCAACTGCGTCGACGACCTAAGCTTCGACAAGGCGTACAGGCTGAGCTACGACTCGAACGGCGGAACCGGCCAGGTGCCCTCGCGCACCGAGGCCGGCAAAACCGAAACCGCCGCCTCCAGGATGAACGGCACGGTCAGGCTTGCGGCCGACAGGGACACCGAACCGGAGTCCGGAACCACCACCGACGATCGCAAGGTGCTGACCGACACGATCGCCAGACAGGATGATGGGACCAGTCAGCGGACGATCACCCGATCCGACGGCTCCGTGCGCGTGGAGACGATCGCCGACACGGGCGCCGTATCCGGCTGCCAGGTGTACTATCCGGCCGGCGCCAAGATCACCCTGGCGGCCGCGAAAGCCGACTCCGACTGCGGGGATTCCAGCCAGATCAGCAAGACCAACCGCACGTTCTACGGGTGGAGCGCGAACACGGACGCCAACGACAAGGACGTGCCCGTCGCCGACACCATGGACCGCGCCACCCTGGATGCGAACGCGGAAACCCAGATCACCATGCCGGCCAGGGCGAAGACCGTATACGCGTTGTGGGCCATCAACCCGACGCTCACGTATAACGTGAACGCGCCGGCCACCACGAAGGCCCCGGACGCTCCGGCCAGCATGACCGTGCCCTATAACACGGCGGCCGACGACAAGTCAGGCTGGACCGTGGGCGACACCGGCAAGATTACCGGCTACTCGTTCGACGGCTGGTACACCAGTCCGACGGGCGGCGACAAGTACGACTGGTCCACGAAGCTCACCAATGATGTGACCATGTACGCGCATTGGACCGCGAACGGCTACACGGTGAAGTACGACGCGGGCGGCGGCAAGGGCACCATGGGCGACCAGAAGTTCACGTTCGACGTGCCTCAGAATCTGAGCCCGAACGCTTTCACGCGCGACGGGTACACGTTCACGGGTTGGAAGCGTGCCGACACCGGCGACTCCTACACGGATGGGCAGCAGGTCTCCAACCTGACCAGCACGCCTAACGGCATCGTCACCATGATCGCCCAATGGACGCCGAACCCAGCCTCCATCAACTACGATCCGAACCCGCCTACCGGCAGAACCCCGGGCGGGCAGGGCACCGCTAACTGGACCGGCCACACCGGCGACACTCAGGCCATCGGAGCGAACGGCTGGACGGTGGATGGCTACACGTTCATCGGCTGGAACACCAGCGCCGACGGCAAAGGCACGGCGTACGCGCCCGGCACCACGTGGACCGCGAACGGCACGCTGACCCTGTACGCGCAATGGACGCCCGGCCAGGCCGGCCTCACCTACGACGGCAACGGCGCGACCGGCGGTAAGACCGACCCTCAGCCGGGCAAGACCGACGAGAAGATCAACGTCCGCGACAACGGGTTCACCCGCGACGGATACATGTTCGTCACGTGGAACACCCAAGCCGACTGCAAGGGCAAGGCCGTCGACCCGGGCGACGAGTGGACGCTGCAAGGTTCCGGCACCCTGTACGCCTGCTGGGCCGGTACCGCGCAAACCCTTGCCTATCACGGCAACGGCGCGACCGGCGGCAACACGGCTGTACAATCCGGCAAGACCGGTGACGAGCTGACCACAAACGCCAATGGTTTCACCCGCGACGGATACACGTTCGTTCATTGGGACACTGCCAAGGACGGTTCCGGCACCGCATACGGCGAAGGCAAGAACGGTGTCAGCCAGTACACGATGAAGCCTGCAGGCAACGACCTGTACGCCATCTGGAAGGCGAACCCGGCCAGCATCGTCTACCGCAACGGCTACCCGAACACCACAGGCAGTACGCCCGACACCACCGGCAGCACGGGAGACACGGTCACCGTCAGCCAGAACGGTTTCGACCGTCCCGGCTACACGTTCACCGGATGGAGCACCAGCAAGCGCGGCGATCCGAGCCTTAACCCCGGCGACAAGCACACGCTGGAACCCGGCACCACCACCGTGTGGGCCCAGTGGAAGGCCAACCCCGCACACTTGGTGTACAACAGCAACATCGGCAGCATTGGCTCGGAAACCAAGACGGTGGACGGTGTCGTTGACCAGACCGTGAAGACGATCGACAATCCGTTCGACCGTCCCGGCTACACGTTCTCCGGATGGAACACGCAGGCCGACGGCAAGGGCAAGGCATACGATCCGGGCGCGGACTGCACGCTGACCGCGAACGACAAATCCACGCCGAAGAACACCTCGGTGCTCTACGCGCAATGGACGATCAACAAGGTCACGTTGAAGTTCGACCCGAACGGCGGCGTGGGTGGATACCCATCCATCAACACGGACGCATTCGGTTCGGTCACCATCCCCAAGGATGCCAAGGAGCCGAAGGTCACACGCCCCGGCTTCCGCTTCACCGGCTGGAGCCTGAAGAAAACCCCGGACAAGGATGAGACCCTGCTGACCCCCGGCAAGGATACGGTCAGCATGCCGGCCGAAGGCGAGGTCACCGTATACGCGCAATGGGAGCCGGCCATGACCACGCTCCCGTTCACCGGCGGCAACGCTCAGATTCCGACCATCTGGTTGTGGGCCGGCCTCGCGTTCCTGATCATCGCGGCAGGAGCCTTCTCCCCGATGATCCGACTGCGCATGGGAGCCGGTAGCAAAGGTCGTCACGCCGGAACGCCGACCATTGGAAGGCATTCCCGGTGAGCATGGCCGTAGCGACATCGCGGGACGTGTGGGAGTCCATGCGTCTCGCCGTCGATGACAGGCGGGCCCGTGACAACCGGGTCCGTCTGCTCATCCGCCGTTCACGCGTATACGCCACCGCCGCTCTCATCTGCGTGGCATTGGGGCTGATACTCATTGGCATGCCCCGAATCCAGCAGCTCATCGGAGATAGGGAGACCGACGCTCAGGCCCGTTCCGTCAGTCAGTCCGCATCACTGTTTCCTGAGGGTAGCCGTCAGAGCGCGATCAAATCAGCGATCGAATACAACCAGCGACTTTACGAGTCGGGACAACCTCAAATCGGCGAACCTGTTTTTGATGGAAAAGTCAGGGGAAACTTCGAGGGCGACGACGAATACCGGCGCCAACTGTCCGTCAACGGGTTGGACGCGATGGGTGAACTGCTGATTCCGAAAATCAGTGTGGATCTGCCTATCATGCACGGCGCGAGCCAGGATGTGCTCGAACATGCTGCGGGTCATCTGGCTGGCACGAGTCTGCCTGTCGGAGGCAAGAACACTCGTGCCGTGATTACCGGGCATTCGAACCTGAAGGGGGCGACCCTGTTCACCCGGCTCGGGGAACTCGATGAGGGGGACCCGTTCTATATCAAGGTCATGGGCAACACGCTCGCCTACCGGGTCACCAGCAAACGCATCGTCTCACCCACGGAAACCAAGGCATTGCACGTCCATAAAGGCAAGGATGAGGTCACGCTCCTCACTTGCACCGGTCAGGGAAACACTATGCGTCTTCTGGTCACGGGGGAGCGTAACAGCATGCCCGACCAGGCTCCTTTGCCGGGGGATGCCCCGGGTGATATGAAGCAGGCTGCTCTTGTTTCCGGTGTCACTGTGACGGGGGTGTTGACTGTTGGTTTTTCGCTTTGTCGGGGCCGGCGTGTTTCAGGCAGGCACGTGTCTTGCTGACAAAAAAGGAGGTAAAAGTTTGCGATAGTAAAATTTGTGCTACTATTTGTAGGTGGAAAACATACAACGCCTCCCAAGGAACACAAACCCCAAAAGAGGCACGACCAAGGAAAGAAGAGATCTTTCATGAAACGCAGCAACCTCACCAAGATCGCAGTGGCAAGCACAGCCGTAATGGCCACCCTCGCCTCGCCTGCAATCGCCATGGCCGACGAAACCACAACCACAGACAACCAGACCAAGCAGGCCATCGCACAGGCGCAGGACAGCGTCGCACAGGCCCAGCAGAGCACAGTGGAAGCCAACCAGGCCATCGCACAGGCATCCCCGACCGGCGTGACCGAAGCACAGGCCAAGGCCGACGCCGCCGCAGCCGCACTGGACACCGCCAAGCAGAACCTCGACAACGCCGCCGCCCAGCAGCAGACAGCCGCAAACAACCAGCAGCAGGCGCAGGCGAACTACGACGATGCCAGCAAGGCCCAGCAGCAGGCCGCACAGGATGCGACCGACACGGCCGACAAGATCGCCGCCGCCCAGCAGGCCGCGAACGACGCGTCCAACGCCATCAACGACGCCAACAAGGCCATGCAACAGGCCTCCGACAACCAGTCGAAGGCAGAAGCCGACAAGCAGACCGCACAGACCGCGAAGGATGAGGCCACGGCCGAATCCGCCTCCCATCAGAAGGACGCCGACAAGGCCCAGACCGATATCGATGCGGCCGACAAGCAGACCACGGACGCGCAGAAGAAGGCCGATCAGGCGGATACCGCCATCAGTGATGCGCAGAAGAAGGCCGGCCGGGCCGACGCGGACGCGAAGCAGGCCGCGAGCGACAAGGCCGCCGCCGAGAAGGAGCTGGCCGAAGCCAAGAAGCAGCAGGCCTCGACGACCGGCGACAAGACGAAGGCCGACGAGGCGGTGAACGCCGCGCAAGCCAAGCTGGATGCGGCCAAGCAGGCCGAGGCCAAGGCGCTTGAAGCCAAGCAGAAGGCCGATGCCAAGGTCGAACAGCTGTCCAAGGATGATGGAGGTCTTTCCGACCTGGCCGCAAAGCTCGAAGCGGCGAAGAAGGCCGCAGCCGATGCCGCCGCCGCCCAGCAGAAGGCGGAACAGGCGCAGAAGGATGCCGACAAGGCGGTGTCCGACTCCTCTTCCAACGCCGAGGCGAAGCAGCAGGCCGCCGCCGATGCCAAGAGCGAGGCCGACGCCAAGAAGGAAGCGGCAGACGAGGCTCAGGACAAGCTGTCTCAGGGCGCAGTGGCCTACTTCGGCGACAAGGGTGCCTCTCAGGCAGTCAAGGTTCTCACCGATCCGACCGTCACCGAGTATCTTGACGCCATTCATAATGGCGCCAAGGGTGATGCGACCACGTTGGACAACATGATCGAGGCCCTGAAGTTCATCCAGGAAGCCAATCAGCTTCGCGCGAAGGAAGGCCTGCAGCCCCTCAAGGTCAGTGACACCCTGATGGCGCAGGCCATGGCGGATGCGGATTATGCCAACAACAATGTGAACCATCCACTTCAATTCTCCGCCAGTGAAAACCTCGCCTGGGGTTACACTGATCCCTTTAAGGGCTGGTACGACACGGAGAAGTCCATGTATGAGAAGGACATGTCCGACGGTGTCTTGGATTGCAAGGCCTCGGACGGCAAGCCCGTCAAACCCTGCGCTTATGGCCATTACACCACGCTAGTCAACACCGATTTTACCCTCACCGGTTTCGGCGTCAGCCAGAACGGCAACATCACGGGTATCGGCGGAAACACCCATAGTCAGCTGTTCACCGAGAACGCTAACGGAATCGGCTCCGACGCGGGCCGCATCATGGACGTTGACGCATACCTGGCTGATTTGACTGCCTACCGTGATTCCCTGACCGGAGCCGACGCCGCATACCAGACCGCATTGTCCAAGAGCAAGCAGGCCGCACAGGACGCCTCCGATGCGGCCAAGGCGCTGGCCGCCGCCCAGCAGTCCGCGCAAAAGGCCGCTGAGGAAGCCCAGCAGGCCGCTCAGAAGGCCAAGGATTTGCAGGCTGCCGCCGACGAGGCGCAGAAAGCGTATGACGAGGCCGTGAAGGCGAACGAGGACAAGGCCAAGGCGTTGGAGGAAGCCAGGAAGGATCAGACGGCGAAGAACGAAGCGTACTCCGCCGCCCAGCAGGCCACCAAGGAAGCCCGGTCCGAAGCCGCCACCGCCACCGACGCCCAGACCGCAGCCCAGACGGCAGTGGACAAGGCGAACACGGCAGTCGCCGCCGCACAGGCGAAGATCGATACCGCCGACAAGCTGGCCCAAACCGCCGCCAGGAACAAGACGGATGCGGAAGCCGCGATCAAGCAGGCGAACACGGACAAGACGAAGGCCGCAGCCGACCTGGCCGCCGCCAAGGCCGCGAAGGCCGAGGCCGAGAAGGCCAAGCAGGCCGCGCTCGACGCCAAGACCGTTTCCGACGCGAAGGTTGAAGCCGCCGACAAGCAGGTCAAGGCCGCCGACGAGGCCATCGCCAACGCCAAGGCCGCATACGCGAAGGCGAAGGACGACCTCAACACGGCCACCGGCAAGCTCAACGACGCCCAGAACACCATCAAGCGTCTGCAGAACGCCGAGGAGAACCTCAAGAAGGCGAACGCGAAGCTGACGGAAGCGCAGTCCAAGCTGGATGAGGCGAACAAGGCCAAGGATGAGGCCGACAAGGCATACGAGAAGGCCAAGGCCGACTATGACGCCAAGCTCGCCGACAAGCAGGCGTCCGACAAGGAGCTCGCCGCCGCCAAGCAGGCCGAAGCCGAAGCCCAGAAGAAGGCCGAGGAGGAAGCCAAGAAGCAGCAGGAAGCCCAGAAGAAGGCCGACCAAGCCAAGAAGGATGCCGAAGCCAAGAAGCAGAAGGCCGAACAGGCCAAGAAGCAGGCTGCAGGTGTGACGAACAATGGTCTGGCCTCCACCGGATCGGACACCACCGCAATCGCCACGCTGGCGGCGATCATGACCATCGCCGGTGCTGGCTGCGTGCTCGTGCGTGTACGTTCCGCCAAGCATGCCGATGGATGGCATGCAGTCGAGGACTGATTCTCACCGCACCAAACGTGTTTTGCCCGCCTTCGACCCGAAACAGGGGAGAGGCGGGCAAAACCGTATTCCCACATACCGAAGCAAAACGGTAGCTTCTTTTGTTACTATCAGAAAAAAGTCAGTGAATTGCGTGAAAGGGTCTGGCTATGAACGATGTAGGCCATGCGCCACTCCCAGGCGACGTGCTGCTACACCAATACCTGCAACCGAACAACATCACCATGTACCGTCTGGCGAAAGCCATGAACCTGCCACAAATCACTGTCAGTGGAATAATACGCGGGAAAAGACGCATCACCACAAGCCTCGCATACCATCTTGCCTACGTGTTGGGCACATCACCGGAATACTGGCTGGAATTGCAGATGAATTACGACATTGAAAACTACGACAAATTCGACGAAAGCGGACTGACGGTCCTCATTGATAATACGGTCGGCGACACTGTCCAATCAGAACGATGACGAGCCGAAGTATCCGCTAACGCCAGTTTCGTTCATGTTCAATTTGATGGCCTCGGTTCCGCCAATTTGTTTTCCGCTGCCGCGCATTGTACTGCTGAGAATATTCTGTGCCGGCGCTTGTCCTTGTGTTTGCTCCCTCGGAGTGGCTGAATAAGGCTCGTTTCCATTGGTTTGCGTTCATGGAATTCTTT
>OLOM01002270.1_pt1 | contig 11887 bp, 19 predicted proteins | sample 1672531 | NCBI WGS metagenome assembly OLOM01 (sample SAMEA3136696, study PRJEB25190) | human gut metagenome | reverse complement strand
GTGGAGGATGGGGGACTCGAACCCCGATTATTCTACGAAGCACGGTATTATATTCATTACTTATCGTAAAAATTGTGTACCGTATGTACTTACATCCCCATACCAAATACAGCCCGAGAATAAAAAATGTGTACTTTCACTGTGTACTTTTTCCAGCTGCTATGGCTGCATCAAAAATGCCCTCGATGTTCTCTGCTATTACTTTATCCTGTCCGTTTATGGCGTGCGCGTATACGCCGTAAGTGTCCATATTCTGGCTGTGCCCTATCACCTGTTTAAGCTGGCCTGTTGGCAAATTGGCTGCTATGCTGACAAACGTATGGCGCAACTCGTACAAGGTGCATTGCGTAATGCCGTTGGCGGCGCAGTATCTTTGCCACGCGCGGCGAATGTTCCGCTCTTCTACCTGTGGAAAGACGCGCTGACACATTCCGGTCAAATCTTTTTGTGCGTTAAGTTCTTCCAGCGAACGAGCCGAAAGGATAACTGCGCGAGGGGCATTCTCATTCTTTCCCCTTGATTCTTTCCCGTATATGTTCACGGAGCGCTTGAGCCGAGCTACACCGCCCTCAATGTCTCCCCATTCAAGGCCCAGAAGTTCACCGGGGCGCATCCCTGTGAAAACAGCTAATCTATAATAATGTATATACTTGTCAAATACCCTGTGTCCCCTGCTAAGGGTGGTATCGACGTTCAAAAGCGTTATAATATCGGTCGGCTGCAAAATGGTTCGCTCTTTGAAACGCGCACCCTCTGGAACGTGCAGTTCCTCCGGCTCAAACGTTGTCCATCCAGAGCGGCGGCAAAACTTGAAAAAGCTCCGCAGGTCGCCCGCAATGTTCTTAATTGTCTTTTTGCTGCGGCCTGCTGCAAAAGCATCATCCAGTATGTCTTGTACTGCCTGCTCTGTTAGGGAAGTCAGGCGCGTGTCTCCGATGCGCGGGGCAATCCACTTGTTATATCGCCCCTGCATTGGCTTCCAGTTTCCTTCGGAAGAAATCTTCATCTGGCGGGCCATGTATTGGACATATGCTTCGGAAACGGTCTGCTTGCGGTTCTGGATGCCTTTTTCAAGCCATGCGTCGGCCTTGGCGTTGGCTTCACGCTGCCCTGTCCTTCCCGGCTTGGCGCTGGTGAATGTCTTTCTCACGCCGTCTTTCTGCACATTGATTTGCCAACGGTTGGCAGATTCGACCCATTTTGCGGTATTTGTGCGTTTCATATTGCGTTGCCCCTTTCTTTGTGATAGAATAAGGGCGGGTTTAGAGCCTGTCCGCTTTTATAACCCACCTTTTAGCAGTTTCGATGTTACAGCATCGGAGCTGCTTTTTTCATGTTTTTTCGCGCTTGAAATGTGTTATAGTCCTATTAAAGGCATTGACAAATGAAAATTTTTGTGAAAGCGTTGAAGTACTACAAGAAGTTGTGTAAAATACAATCAATGGTTGCTTGAAAACAACCTGCGGCAATCAATGTTGTAAGATTTCAAAACTCTTTGAGCGAGACCATCTTTTCCAAAAATGTAGGATGTTACAATACCTGCGGCATCTATCGCAGGAACAGTTGGGTTTTCAACAAGCATCTTGCCGTATCGTCCTTTGGCCATATCAAAAATTTGTTCTTCAGTAAAGCCAGCTTTTTTTTGGGCTTTCTTTAGTTCCTGCATAATACTAGGAGCTATAAAAGGATATTGGCAATTCATATCATAAAAAGGTATTTCAAGTAGCATAGAAAAAGCCGTTTCAAACTTTTTTTCGTCTACCAAAAACTCATACATGGAATATCGTAAATCACGGCATTTTTTGGGAGACGAAATTGCTTCCATATATAGTTTATTGTATTTCCCCCATATTAAATCCCGATACGGTACGTCTCTTTTAGCGTTTACGGCGCGGCAAAACTCTGGCAAGGAAAAAGCAGCACGAGCGTAAGCTTTTCTGTGCCAAAAATAAACATATTCGTTATTTTTTATTTCTTCTTTTCCCTTTTCGGTTAATTTCCCGTTTTCGGCGAAACCCATTGTTTCTAGCTTTTTAATAATTGGCCAAACGTCATCAACGCCATAATCATAATGCCAGAACTTTGCAACAGGCTTTCCGCTGGAATATTTCTCTAAATAAGAAAGCATTAAAATTTCTGTTGGTTTCAGGCCGTTTTTGTCTGCCAGGTCATCAGCGGAAAGCGCCAGAAAATTATCGTTTGCACGCTCTTCCTGTTCTGCATGCCGCTTTTCTGCTTGTGCTTTGCAGTAATTAGCATATTGCTTTGCAATTTCATCTTTAGGCGGCTCATGTGTAGTTATGGAAACATTTACTTTTGGTTTCGGCTTCAAAAAGTCAAAAAAGCCCATAGTATCACAACCTTATTTGATTGGAGGAATCAGAAATGACGGACACAGAAAAACTTATTGAAATTGTTTCAACCTTTACGCCTGACCAGATGACCGATTTTGTAACTGCTGCGCAAGATTTAATAAAGCGCTTGCAAGCTGATGGCTCTCTTGGCAAAGAAAAATGAGCTTTTGTACATCTTGCGGCAAATCAGATATTAGCCCATCGCCTTGTACGGTGGGCTTTTTTGTAGATAGATTGTCGAGGTATGTCAACATTTTAGCAGTATCAACCTCCCCGCCAGTATACACGCTGGCGGGGTTTTCTTTTTCCCCGGTCAGGTCGGCAACGGTGACTCCTAACTCGTTAGCTATTGCGACCAGTTTGTCATAAGGCGGGGAACTTGGCCTCTTCGCCATTTTGCCGATATACCCATTTGAAAAACCGAGCTTTTCCTCTAGCCTAGTCAAGCTAGTCTTTTTCTTTTTGCACAGGGCACGAATGGTTTCTACAGTTTTAACATTATCCACAAAAATCACCTAGACTATTTGTGCATATTTTTAGGCGATAGCCTATTGACTACTAGGCGATAAGCTAGTATAATAGACAGCATAGAGGGCAACAAAGAACCAAGCCCCCTAAAATCCAGCGGACTAGCTAAAAATATGCTGTTATAAATCTCGCAAGTTCATAGTAGCATATTTTCTAGCAATAGTCAACTAGAAAGGAGCTTTTGCTAGGTGAATATTTCGAAAATTGATGCGCTGTGCCGAAAAAACAATATTTCTCGCACAATCCTTGAGGAACGCGCCGGAATCTCAAACGGCGCACTTGGCAAGTGGGAGAAATCGCCTTACGGCCCCAGCATCACGACGCTAAAGAAAGTGGCTGACTATTTCGGCGTGCCGATTGATTACTTGCTAGCCGATAACTAGAAAGATGGAGGCGTCTGTAAGTGAACTGATCGCGGAAAGAGAGGAGTGAGCGAATGAACAACATTCAGATTTTTAAGTACGAAAACAACGATGTACGCACGGTTGAGATGAACGGTGAACCCTGGTTTGTGCTGAAAGACGTGTGCGTGGTACTTGGGCTTGGAACTGTCTCTAAAGTTGCTGACAGGCTGGACGCTGACGAAAAGGGTATGAATCAGATTCACACCCCTGGCGGTATGCAGGATGTAACGGTTATCAACGAATCCGGCCTGTACAACGTCATCCTGCGCAGCGACAAGCCAGAGGCAAAGCCTTTCCGCAAATGGGTCACCAGTGAAGTCTTGCCCAGTATCCGCAAAAACGGTGGTTACATCGCCGGGCAGGAACAGCTTACCCCATCCGAATTGATGGCTAAAGCCCTGCTGGTTGCCAACAAAACGCTTGCGGAACGTGAGGCGAGGATTTCGGAGCTGAAGGTTCAGAATGCTATTATGCAGCCGAAAGCTGAATACTTTGACGAGCTGGTAGACCGCAACCTGCTTACCAGTTTCCGCGAGACAGCGAAACAACTTGGAGTTGAAGAGAAAAAGTTTATCTCTTTTTTGATGGAAAAGAAATACATCTACAGAGATAAAAAGGCAAAGCTGATGCCCTACGCCGATAAAAACAACGGATTGTTTGAGGTTAAAGAGTGCTTTAACGAGAAAACCAAGTGGAGCGGCACACAGACACTTATCACGCCTAAAGGCCGTGAGACGTTCCGACTGCTGTGCTTGAATGCTTTATAAAAAGGAACAACCCAATGACACCTAAACTGTTTGTCACAATTGCTATCAAGGGCGCCGTGCTGGGCGGTGCGATATGCAATCTGGTTTTTACGTTCTACTTTGAACACTGGTTAAAAAGAGAGCGGGAAAATGCCGAGCGCTTCGCCGAAAAGAGAAATTGCAGCGATTATTACCGATACAATGGCAATAGCGTTTGCACGCTTTGCACTGGCATCGGCATCCTTTGCCTCCTGCTCAGCTTTTTGAGCACGGCGCTCCGCTAACTCTGCAAGGCGTTTGGCTTGTACGGCAGTTTCCGTTGATGATTTTTCAATATTTTTCAGCGGAGTGCTTTCAAAGTCAATGTCTTTTGTAAAATCTGGAATTTTTAAATCCATACTATTTTCCCCCTTTCGCACAGTATACAGCTTTGCGACAGCGGAGACAAGGAGGGTTAAAGATGTACCCAACATTCAACGACTACATCAAGTCAAAGGGCTGGAACCAGAAACGCCTTGCAGAAGCCGCCAGAATAAACCCCGGCGTGTTTTCGCACCGTGTAAACGGGCGGCAGGATTGGCAATGGGCGGAAGTTCGCAGAGTGTGCGAAGTTCTTAACATCACACTTGAGGAATTTGCCGAGTATTACCCGGCAGGAACCCGAATCCGCGTAAAGCGGCCACCAACGAATGAGGAACGCATCGACAGCGTTCTTTCAGAGCTAAGAAGTATTTTAATTCAAAGGAGTGTTTGAAATGACAGCAAAAAAAGAAGCCGCCCCGGTACTGGCATACCGGAACGGCAAAGGAAAAATGAGCAAAGGTAAAAGCTCTATTTGTATTTTACCACTTCCCCGCGCCGCCGTCAAGCTGGCAATCACCGCAGATTTGGTGCTGCTGCTGGCCGCGCTTGGCTCTCTCAACATCCCCGCCACCCTCTCCGCACTGCTGGCGCTGAATCTGCTGTGCGGACTGTATCCAAAGGAGGCATCCAGCCATGAAGAAATTTGAACTGACCGCCGAATTTGTAACGAACGTTTTCGGGAAGAAGCTGTTCCGTATTAAGGCTCTCGTCGCTTTTGGCGACGTTGAGAAGGGAGAACTTGGCGGATTTATTGAGAAGGAAGATAACATCTCTCACTCCGGCAATGCGTGGGTCTCCGGCAATGCGTGGGTCTCCGGCAATGCGCAGGTTTCCGGCGATGCGCAGGTCTCCGGCAATGCGTGGGTCTCCGGCGATGCGCAGGTTTCCGGCGATGCGCAGGTTTCCGGCGATGCGCAGGTCTACGGCAATGCGCAGGTCTACGGCAATGCGCAGGTTTCCGGCAATGCGCAGGTCTACGGCAATGCGCAGGTCTCCGGCGATGCGTGGGTCTCCGGCGATGCGTTGGTCTCCGGCGATGCGCAGGTTTCCGGCGATGCAGACTTTGCCGTCGTTACAGGCTTTGGTCGATATTTCCGCGCGACCACATTTTTCTGCTGCAAGGATAAAATTCTCCGCGTACAGTGCGGTTGCTTTTATGGTGATTTGGCGCAGTTCCGTGAGATCGTCAAGAAAACCCACGGCGTCAGCAAATACGCCAAAGAGTACCTTGCGATTGCCGACTTGATGGAGCTGCATTTTTCTGATGAGGAAGAAAAACAGGAGGCCGACGAATGACCAGCTTCTGGGGGCATCAAGATAACCCCTTCCCGCCCTATGATGATGAACCGATTGGAACGGACGCTGACGGCGTACCGTACTACGAGGGCGACGAGATTGTAGACATCGACGGCGCGATTTACCGCTACGATGACTTAGACGTTAAGACAGTTTTGACCGCGCTCGGCATCCCGATTGCGGTTGCAGCAGAGGGATAAAGATGACTTGCGAGAGAATGAGAACCGCATTCAAGGACAACGCCCCTGATAAATACCAGAAACACTTTCAGGCTATGCAACAGATTATACATGACCGCTCTACGCCAGACTTCATCAAATATCAGCAGATGCGAGACCTTACGCTTTCCGCTGAAACAGGGATGAGCCAGAGCATGCGCAGATTCGAATACATGGAGGTTTGACAAATGGAAACGAAATTACAGGTAATCACGCTGAAGCAGTTGCCCATTATCGAAGAGCATCTTCAGCTGGTTAAAGCCGATGTAGAGACCCGCACGAAGAACGCGATGCAGCTTGTTTGCACGGAAGAAACGCGCAGCGACGTGAAGAAAATCCGCGCGGAACTGGGCAAAGAGTTTGCAGCGATGGAAGAACAGCGCAAACGAGTCAAAGAAGCCATCATGGAGCCGTACAACCGCTTCGAGGAAGTGTACAAGCAGTGCATCGCAGACCCGTATAAAAAGGCCGATGCCGAGTTGAAGCGCCGCGTTGACGAGGTCGAGACTGGCTTGAAAGCTGACAAGGTAAAGGAAATTCAGAGCTACTTCGCAGAGCTTTGCAAGGCGAACAACCTGCCGTGGCTGCGCTTTGAGCAGATGAATTTGAAAATCGGGCTTTCGACCAGTGTGAACGGCGTGAAAACGGCGTTGACTGCAACGGTGCTTAAAATCGCCGAAGAGGTGAAGGAACTTTCCCGCCATGAGGACGCCGCAGAGTTGCTGGTTGAATATAAGAAATCGCTGAATGTTGCGCTGGCGTTGAGTACAGTTCGCGCCAGACACGCCATGATCGAACTTCAAAAGCAGCGTGTCGCCGAGCGCCGCGCGGCACTGGAACAGCAGCATGCAGCAGAAGAAAAGGTACAGCAGGCCATCGAAGAAGCGCAGCAGGACGCCGCGCCGCCTGTTGAAGAGGTATCTGCACCTGAGGAAGAACAGCCCGCAGCCGTGCAGGAGCCGGAGGAAACACAGCCTGCCGTCTATGAAGTAAAGTTCGCCGTTCGCGGCACCATCGAACAGTTGAAGAAACTGAAACAGTTCATCTTACAGGAGGGTATGAGCTATGACGACATCTAATCAGCAGTTGGCACAGAAGCCGAAGTTCAGCGTAATGATCACTACGCAGAGCTACCAAAACTTAATCAACAACACGCTGCGAGACCCAGACCGCGCACGAAGCTTTACCGCCAGCATCACAAGCGCGGTTGCTGTGAACCCCGCTTTGCAGGAATGCGACGCCGGTACGATTCTTGCCGGTGCGCTGCTGGGCGAGAGCTTGAAGCTCTCCCCTTCCCCGCAGCTTGGACAGTACTACCTCGTACCGTTTAAGAACAAACGGCAGCAGACCACGACGGCGCAGTTTGTGCTTGGTTATAAAGGTTATGTACAGCTTGCTTTACGCAGTGGGCAGTACAAAGACCTTGACGTTATGGTTATCAAGCAGGGCGAGTACATGGGCAAAGACCCGGATACCGGCAAGGCGCGTTTCAAATTTATTGAGGATGACGATGTGCGTGATGCACTTCCGACTGTTGGCTACATGGCTTATTTTGAGTACATGAACGGTTTCCGCAAGGTTCTGTATTGGAGCAAAGAAAAGATGATGACCCATGCAGACACCTACAGCCCGGCTTTCAGCCGTAAAGGCTATGAAGACCTGCTGGCCGGTAAAGTTCCGCAGAGCGAAATGTGGAGGTACAGCTCGTTCTGGTACAAGAACTTCGATGATATGGCGAAGAAAACCATGCTACGGCAGCTGATTTCCCGCTGGGGCGTTATGAGTATTGACATTCAAACGGCACTCGAACATGACGATACCATCACGCATGACAACGACGGCCAGCTTATTGCAGAGCGCGTCGCGTCCGCAAAGGACGTCCGCCTTGAAGCTGCTGCACAGCCTGTACCGCAGATTGAACAGCCGCAAGCCGAACAGGCCGTTGAAGCCCAGACCACTGCTGCCGAGCCGAAGAAAATCGACTTGAGCAGCCTGTGAGATGGACTGCAAGATAATTTCAACTGGGAGCCAAGGGAACGCCGTACTCATTCAAAATTCAATACTGATTGATTGCGGCGTTCCATTTTCTCAGCTGACAGACGATTACAAAAGCTTGAAGCTCGTATTGCTCACACACATCCACGGCGACCACTTCAACCCCGCCACGCTGCGCAGGCTTGCCAGAGAGCGGCCTACATTGCGTTTTGCGTGTTGTGTTTGGTTATGTGCAGCCCTCGTGAATGCTGGCGTTAAAATGAGCCAGATTGACGTGATACGAACAGAACGCTGGTACAACTACAAGAATCTATGCAGAATTAAGGCGCAGGAAACAAAGCATGATGTACAAAATTGCTGCTGGCATATAGAGCTGCCGCAGCCTCCCGTTGAAAGATTGTTTTATGCTACCGACACGAGCAATCTGAACGGAATAACAGCCAAAGGCTATAATCTCTATCTCGTCGAAGCCAACTACACAGAAGCGGACATCAAAGACCGCATAGCCGAGAAGAAAATCAACGGCGAGTATGTGTATGAAAAGCGCGTGATGCGTGAGCATCTAAGTAAAGAGAAAGCCGACGATTGGCTATACCAGAACATGACAGCGCATTCCGAATACATCTATATGCACTGCCATCAAGAAAAGGACAACTGAATATGGATAAAACAGCCTATATCAAATTATGGCTCGATTACAGATGCTATTTTGAGACGCTCAGTGACGCTGAGGTAGGGCGTTTGGTGCGTGCAATGCTCGATTATGAGCTAGACGGAGCAACGCCAAAGTTCAGCGGGAGTGAACGTGTTCTGTGGCCTGTAATACGGCGAAACATTGATATTGACCATGAATTCTTGGAAAAGCAGGCGAAGAACGGTTCAAAGGGCGGTCGCCCTAGAAAACCCAAAGAAACCCAACAAAACCCAGAAGAACCCAAAGAAACCCAACAAAACCAAAAAGAGAAAATAGAAAATAGAAAACAGAAAATAGAATATATTACTACTACGACTACCGCGCAAGCGCGCGAAAGCTGGCAACAATGCGTAGATTGCTACGAGCAGAACATTGGCGCACTTCCTCGTGCTGCATTTGATAGCATTGTGGGATATCTGGAGCAGGTAGAGCCTGACCTTGTTTGCGAGGCAATCAAGCAGGCCGCTATCAACAATAAGCGCTCGTGGGGCTATGCGCAGGCAATCTTGCGCGACTGCCTGCAAAAGAAAATTACCACCCGCGCGGCGTATCTAGCCGAGAAAGAGGCCAGAAGTCAGCAGAAAGGAACTTCACAACGGAAGCAGATGAAAACCACACAAGAAAAGCTGCGCGAAATCGCAAAAGGAGGCATAGCAGATGACCTATCAGCAGACGGCGGCGCTCCTGTCGCTGGCTATGAACTACTGGGATAACATTTGCAGCAAAACGAACGCCGAGGAAACTGCGAAAGCTTGGGCGGCATCGCTTTCTGACATTCCCTACAATGCCGCGCTGAAGGCTGTGCAGGAACTTTCCAAAACGCACCGATTCAAGCCAACTGTAAGCGAGGTGCGGGAAGCTGCTGTCAAATACAGCGCATACAACGTCGCCTATAACTGGTCTATGCGCCTTGCGTGGGACAGGTACACAGAACTCGGCATACCGCTGCCGGAATGGTTTGCTGCTGGCGTGTTACAACTTGGCAGCGCGGCTCCGGAGAGCTATAAACAGGTATTATTTGGGCATCGGACGCAAGAGAAAATTTCATGTTGAGGTGAAAATATGCTGAATGTTGTTGCTATCATTGGCCGCCTTGCGCGTGACCCGGAGCTTCGTCAGACTACGACCGGCAAAAGCGTTGCCTCGTTCCGTATCGCTTGCGACCGCGGACGCCGTGACGCCAACGGACAGAGCCAGGCAGACTGGCTTGACGTTGTTGCATGGGATAGAACCGCAGAGTTTATCTGCAAGTATTTCCAGAAGGGGTCGCTTATTGTGATTGATGGCCGTTTGCAGACCCGCCAATATCAGGACAAGAACGGCCAGAACCGCACAGCCGTTGAAATCGTGGCAAATAACGTGAATTTTGGGCAAAACAAGGAAAGTATATGCCATAGCACGGAAAACGCGCCAGAGAGTACCGCAGCCGCTCCACAGCGCACGCACAGCGCACAGCGCACAACGCAAAGTGCTGCACCGAGCTATTCTGCTGGCAACGATGACGATTTCGCGCTCAGCGAGGATGAGGGCGACTTGCCGTTCTGATTATGAAACGCATTGAAATCATCACTAAAGGAGATTGTACCGTGAAAGTATTAGTTGCCTGTGAAGAATCGCAGACAGTCTGCAAGGCGTTCCGAGAACGCGGACATGAAGCGTACAGCTGTGACATCCAGGAACCGTCTGGTGGACACCCGGAATGGCATATTTTAGGCGATGCCATGAAAGCAATCGAGGGGGGGCAAATCGTAACGATGGACGGCAAAACGCACGAAATAAGAAAATGGGATTTGCTTATCGCGCATCCGCCTTGCACATACCTAACTGTTACCGGGAATCGCTGGTTTGATATTTCACGGTATGGCGGAAAAGCGGTTCAACGTTACAAAGACCGCGAAGAAGCCGCCGATTTCTTTATGCGGTTTGTTAAATGTAACTCCCCAAAAGTCGCTATTGAAAACCCTATTGGATATATGTCAACAGCATATCAAAAACCAACTCAAATTATTCATCCGTATATGTTTGGCGCCCCAGCAAGAAAAGCAACCTGTTTATGGCTGAAGGGTCTACCGAAACTAATACCAACCGATATAGTAGAGCCTGAGATTATTCACTACAAAAACGGTAACGGCACAGATAATCCGTGGCACATGGAAACTATGAAATTGCCACCAAAGGAGAGAGCAAAGGAGCGAAGCAAAACCTTTCCCGGTATCGCCGCCGCAATGGCAGAACAGTGGGGCAGTTTATGAGATGCAAGTACACTATTAGCCTTCCCCCCATCACCAAAAAGAACAGCCCCCGCATCGGATACGTTGGCGCTCACTGCCCGGTATGCCATAAGGGCAAGTACGCAAAAGTTCTGCCAAGCGCAGCCTACTTGAAGTACGCAAGAGCTGCCAAGATGTATTTAAACCCGGCACCAAAAAATCCGTTGGACGGCCGCTACAACGTCAAATGCTTGTACTACATGCCTACACGCCGCAAGGTTGATAAAACAAACCTCGAAAGTGCCATCATGGATATTCTAGTTGATGCCAGGATTTTGAAAGATGACAACAGCAACATAGTAGCAGCAACAGACGGCTCCCGCGTACTGTACGACAAAGAAAACCCCCGCACAGAAATTTTTATCGAAGAATTGGAAGTGTAACCTATGAAATGCTATGCCAAGCGCCACGCGCTGGCCTCCGACGCCATGAACGCTGCACAGCTCGTCACAAAACAGCTTCTCGAGGAACAGTCAGACCGCATCGCGGCACGCTGCTATAACGAGGTCTGGTGCGCCATGCTGCAAGCCAACCTGTCCCCTAGAACCATTGCCCATGTGCAGAAAGCCCTTGCAGAAGCCGTACTGCCTAAGCTCGATGGCATCTACACTCCGGAAAATAAAAAGCAGCTCGACAATGTGCAGAATGTCGCGGACGCTGATTTGTGGGTAAAAGCCTATTTGACCGACCATGGCGTGCAAGTCTGGGCGGCGAAGGAGAGAAGCAAATGATTTTTGTAACAAAACCATGCCAGTGTTGCGGCAACATTATGGTAAATGTCAATAGGCAGACTCGATTTTGTGAGGAATGCAAGCGCATCAAGAGCAACGCCGCCGCCCGTGCCGCATATCACAGAAACCGCGAGAAAGTTTTAGAGAAGCGCAGGGAAAGGCGCATTGCTAAAAATGCTGAAAAGCCAAAGAAAATCGTGGTGCCGAAAGAAATCAAGAGAATAAAACCGATCGAACAATGTGTCCGCGAAGCAGCCGCCCTGGACCTGACCTATGGGCAGTATGTAG
>OLOM01002267.1_pt1 | contig 11897 bp, 6 predicted proteins | sample 1672531 | NCBI WGS metagenome assembly OLOM01 (sample SAMEA3136696, study PRJEB25190) | human gut metagenome | reverse complement strand
CTGCCGTCCTCGACGTTCGCACGCCAGGCCGGCACCGAGGCCGTCACCGACGTGCTCGTGCTGCGCAAGCGCGAACGGACGCTCGACCGCACGCCCGACGAGGCATGGATCCACTCCGCACCGATCGCCGTGCCCGGATACCAGGACGTGACCGTCAACGTCAACCAGGCGGTCGCCGACGACATGCCAGCACACGCGGTGGGCGACATCAGACCGGTGATCGGACGGTTCGGCGGCGATTTCGACGTCGTCTTCCAAGGTGACGCGGAACAGGTCGGCGAACGACTCCACGGCCTGCTCTCATCGCAAATGCAAATCTCTCAGGCCGGACCATTAACGCCGGAAACGACGGGACCCGTGGCCCGCGCGGAGATCGTGGTCCGCCCGGACCATGTGGCACCGTTCGAATACTCGGTCGACCAGCGAGGAGTGGTCTGGTACGGCGACGGGACCACCGTCACCGAGATCGCCCACGGCCAGGGCGACGAGGCGCGGCGCCTGCGCGGCATGATCCGCCTGCGAGACCTGGCACGGGAACTCCAACGCCTCGAACTCGACCCCGCCCGCGTCGACGACCCCGCCGTGGAGACCAAGCGCGTCGAGCTCGACCAAGCATACGACCGGTTCACGGGCGAGTTCGGATGCCTGAACGACCGCGTCAACCGGCGCGCCTACGACAGCGAGGAATCCGGCCGCCACCTCGTCATGGCATTGGAGGAGACCGACGAAAAAGGAAGGTTCGTCGGCAAGGCGAAATGCCTCTCACAACGGACCATCAGCCCCATACCGCCCATGCCCGACCACGCCGACAGCCTGGACGACGCGCTGAACATCAGCCTCGACCGCGCCGGCAGGGTCGACCTGGAACTCATTGCACGACTGGCCGACACCACCGTCGATGAGGCCGAAGCCAGCCTGGGCGACCGGATCATACGCAACCCCGATACCGGCACGGTCATGCCCGCCGAGGACTACCTCACCGGCGATGTGGGGACGAAACTCGACCGCGTCACGGCCATGGCCGACCGTCTGAAGCGCCGCGCCGGCACCGAAGCCATGACACAGTTCGTGGCAGCCACCTACGCGACGCCGGAGGACATGCCCGCCACGGAGCGGGCAGGCGAATGGATCGCCGCCGCGGGAACGGACGTGTGGAGCAGCCTCAAGGACCCGTACTCCGCCGAATCCTACAGGGATCCAGCGCCGGTCATCGAACGCATCAACGGCCGGGACGCATGGACCATGGGCTGGAACCGCAACCCGGAACTTGTCCTCGCCCTCGCCTGGCGGGCTGTGGAGGAACTTCCCGAGAGCCACACGCGCGTCACCCTCGAACGATCCGACACCGGAGAGCGGAAACCGTGGCACGCGCCGGCATGGCACCAATCGCACGGCACCAGCCCACTGTGGGACGCCCTGTGCTGGACATGGCGCGACGGCGACGCGCCGCAGCACTACGCGCCGATCCTCGCCGACCGGGACATGCCCGTCAGAGACCTCGCCCTGTTCGTCCACAAGATCGCCCACACCGACCGGCTCGAAACCGCCGACAAGACCGCGATCCTCTCCAACCTGTTCGAAAGCTGGCGCACCGACGACGCGAACGGCCGGCCCGTCTGGACGGACACGACCATCGGCGCGATGGCACGCCGGCTCATGCCCGACACCACCGATCCCACACGGCTCGCCGAACGGCTCGCCACCGACATGTCCCTCAGCGAATGGATCTGGGGCATCGCCCGCGAACTGCCAGACGGACTGCGCCAGGCGCGGGAGCACAACGCCTACGGCGTCCCGCCACGCGCCATCGACGCGCGCCCCGACGACTACCGGAAGTTCCGAGCGCGCCGCGAGGAGCAGCTCGGACAATGGCGTAAGCAGCCGGAGCACGCCGAGGCCGCGCACGCCGACCAGACGGACGCGGAACGGCTCGAACACGTGGCCGACCTGCTGGAACGCGTGCAGCCCACCCCGCTGGAGACCGAACAGATCAAGGCGCCGCTGGGAGCCCCATGGATCCCCGCCAAGGACATCCACGACTTCATGATGGAGACGTTCAACGTGCGAGGCCAAGGGCTCACGCCCGGCAAGCTCGCCCAATACTCAACCGACTGGATCCCCCAGCTCGGACAATGGCGCGTCGGCTACTCCGGCGGCAGCGACATCGACTACAAGGCCGCGAGGACGTACGGCACCGAGGACCGCAACCCGTTCCAACTGCTGGAAGCATGCCTGAACAACGCGCAGATCACCGTCACCAAGGACTCCCCCACGGAGACCACGCCGGCCGGCAAGCCCAAACGAGTCAAGGACCAGAAGGCCACGATGGCAGCCATCGAGAACGCCAACGCGATCCGCGACACGTGGAACCAATGGGTGTTCAAGGACCCCGCCCGCGCACGAAGGCTCACCGCCCTGTACAACCGCAGATTCAACGGCCTGCGGCCCCGCCACGTCGACGGATCCTACCTGACCACGCCCGGCATCGCCCACGACGTCGCCCTGCGTCCGCACCAGAAGGACGCGGTGGCCCGCGCCCTGCGCAGCGACGAGGGCACCCTCATCGCCCACGTCGTCGGAGCCGGCAAGACGTTCGAGGGCGTCACCCTCTCCCACGAGGCGAAACGCCTCGGCAAGGCGTCCAAGCCGATGCTCGTGGTCCCCAACCACCTCGTGAACCAGTGGGCCGGCGACGTGCTCAGGCTGTATCCGGCCAGCCGAATCCTCGTCATGGACAAGGACGCTCAGCGCAACCCGGAATCGGTGAGACGCTTCTGGGGACGGGTCGCCACCGGCGACTGGGACGCGGTGATCGTGCCGGAAAGCCGGTTCAGCCAGCTGCATGTCAGCAAGGAACGCCGACTGAGAAACATGCGCGCCCGCGTCGAAGAATTCACCCTGGCCGTCAAGGCAGCCGCCCAGGCCAGGGGCGACAAGGACCCGACCGTCAAACGGCTGGAGGCCGCGCGCAAAAGCGCCGAGACCGCCATGCAGCGTCTGCGCGACGGCAAGGAGTCACGCGACGACAAGGCGTTGGCGGGCATCGAATTCGAATCGCTGGGCGTGGACATGCTCATCGTCGACGAGGCCCACCACTTCAAGAACCTCGGCGTGCCCGTCGCCTCCGCGGACCTGGGCATGCAATTGTCTTCCGCCGCGAAATGCGAGGACCTGCTCGACAAATGCGAATGGCTGCGCGAGGCCGGGCACGGAGGCAGCATCGCGTTCATGACCGGCACGCCGGTATCCAACAGCATGAGCGAGCTGTACAACATGCAGCGCTACCTCGCGCCCGGAACCCTCAAGGCGCAGGGACTGGACACGTTCGCCGCATGGGCGGGCGCCTACGGCCAGGTCGTGCCCACCGTGGAATTGAAGCCCGAAGGCAACGGCTTCCAGGTCAAGCAGCGGTTCGCGCGGTTCCAGAACCTCCCCGAGCTGATGAACGCGGTGAAGCAGTTCACCGACATGATCACCAACGACGACATCCAGCTGCCGCTGCCCGAACTGGAGCAGGTGCCCGTGCCCGTGCCGATCACCGACCGGCAGAAGGAGGAGATGGAGGAACTGTCCGACAGGGCGGACCGCGTACGCGACGGCGACGTGCCGCCTGAGATCGACAACCTCCTGCGGATCACAGGCGACGGACGCAAGATCGCCCTCGACCCCAAGCTCCTCAAAGGACACGAGAACGACCGGCCGTTGGAGAACGGCAAGATCCAGGCGTGCGCCGAGAACGTCGCCCGGATCTGGCATGAGGAGACGCCGCGCCTGGGCACGCAGCTCGTCTTCTGCGATTCGAGCACGCCCGCGTCGGGCGGATGGAACGCCTATCAGGACCTCAAGGACCGGCTCATCCGACTGGGCGTGCCCGCAGAGCAGATCGCGTTCGTGCACGACGCGGGCGACAACCCCGCCAAACGCGAACGGCTGTTCGCCAAGGTCAGGTCCGGCGAGATCCGCGTGCTGATGGGAAGCACCCAGAAGCTCGGAACCGGCACCAACGTGCAGGAACGCCTCGCCGCGATCCACGACCTCGACTGCCCCTGGCGCCCCGCCGACCTGGAACAGCGTCTCGGCCGCATCCAACGCCAGGGCAACACGTACGGCCACGTGCGCGACTACCGGTACGTGACCGAGGGCACGTTCGACGCGTACAGCTACCAGACCGTGGAACGCAAGCAGCGTTTCATCAGCCAGCTCATGAGCTCGAAGAGCCCCGCCCGCGAGGCCGCGGACCTCGACGCCGACGTGGTGACCCTCGCCAACATCAAGGCGCTGGCCACCGGCGACCCCGACATCCAACGCCGCATGACATTGGAGAACGAAATCAACCAGCTGAAGCTCCTGCGCGCCTCATGGGCGCAGCAGAAGGCCGACACCCGCAGGGACATCGGCCAGCAGCTCCAGCCACGCATCGAGGGAATCCGCCAGGCGATCCGCGAGAAGACCGACGACAAGCCGCTCGCCTCCAAGGCCCTGAGCATCCACCAGACCGCGCGCATGAACGGCCGATGGGAGGGCATGACCATCAACGGCCAGCCGGTCGGCGACCGGCAGACCGCATGCAGACTCCTCCACCAGGCCGCCCACCAGGCGCACGACGGGGACACGATAGCCGAATACGACGGACTGCCCGTCATCGCACGCAGGGCGGCAACCACCGGACGGATCACCCTGGCCGTCAAGGCCATCCACGAACACGAATCCGGCACCGAGATGCCCGGCCCCTACCTGACAGGGCCATCCAGCATCGTCAGCCAGCTCGACCGGATCGTCAGGAACATGGCCACCGACCCCGGCAAGCTCACGGAACGGCTGTCCGACGCCGAAAGGGAACTCGCCGCCGCGCAGGAGACACTGGCCGAACCATTCGCCCACGAGGACGAATACCGGCAAAAACAGGCCGAACTCGAACGACTGACGTCCAAACCCGACGAACCCCGGGAGACGGAAAGTAGAGACCAGGAAACCAAGGAAAGGAGCGCAGGAATGCCATTGACAACGGAAAACGCCAGACGACTGCTCGAACAGGACCCCGACATCACCGAAGTCACCCAGGGCGGCAACGCCATGGGCCACTACCTCGAAGCGAGACTCACGGACGGACGCGCCATGCAGATCGACTTCCACGACAACCCCGCATGGAAGGACACGGACCGTCTGGCCGGCCGGATCGAGGTGTCCTACGCCAACCGCCCACAGGCGGAATGGCAATACGATGACAACGACATGGCCGACCGCGAACACACCGTCATCGATCCAGCCGACCCCGCAGCCGAGAAAACACTCGCCAAGGCGGTGGAAGGATGGGAACGCGCGGGTGGCCTCCACGCGGCCCGCGCATCCGAGAAGACGAGCCACCTGGCCGCCACGCGGCCGCCGGAGGAATACGCCTACCGGTGGCGGAAGCCCGGAGACCCCGACAGACACATCGCATACCTGAGCACCGCCTTCGACCGCGACCAGGCGATGAAGGCGAGGGAGAACGCCGGATACCTCGTGACGAAGGTCGAGGAGGATCCGGCCATACTCTACGAGCGGCACCGCAAGGCGTCCTGCCTACATGCGAGCCACATCCTGGAACGATACGACTCCCCCGACCCGGCCGCGGTCAGAATCCTCCACGACATCGTAAGCGAGGTCAACGCTCACGACCCCGAGAACGACATCGCCGCCTACCTCACCTACCCGTCCGACAAGGCGGTCCAGCTCGCCGGCGACGGTCTCACCGAAGCGGACATCGCGGAGAAACGCGAGATGGGCGGATGGGATCCGCGGAAGGACCCGCTCATGCGCATCAACGAGCAGGGCGACTGGACGGGCGTCACCCAGCAGCAGGCCGACCAGCTCGTCTGGGACAACCGCGACGAGATCCTCGCCCGCGCCTCATACGACAGTGAACTGTCCACGTGGACGCTCCACCAGCTCGACCAGCTGAAGGAGCCCCAGCCGGCCCAGAGCCTGGACCGCGACCGGCCGGAACCGGATCGCGAAGCGCCCGCACAGACAGAATCCACGACGAAGCGTCGCGGGCCAAGACTGTAGATCCTCTCCAGCCACGGGGCGGCGCGCTTCCGCGCCGCCCCGCATTCATTCCGCACGAAGGAACAGAAGACACACATGACAACAGAAGCAAACGACCGGCCGGAACCCGTCATCTGGTTCGAGGGCACTCTCATCAGGGATCCGCAGCCGCACGGAGGACAGGACGACTGGCTGCTCGAGACACTGGCCGACGCCGACGGGCCGAAGATCACCATCCATGCCAGCGGCGAGGATCACTCGGCGAACATCCGCGACAACGCGCACAAGGGATCTCGCCTCATGGTCAAAGGCACCGCCGGAGACGAGGGCTCCGGCATCGATATCGAGGCCACAAGCCTCGCATTCGACCCCAGCCACGACGAGCCGGACGGGGAGCAATGACACGGACCACCGTCAGCGGCATCAGACCGGACAAGACCGGCACCGGCGAATGGATCGACATCAACAGTCACGTCGGACGGCTCATGTCCACGATCATGGCCGGCGGCCGACCATTCAGCATCGACGCCGACCCGGCCGGCATGACCATCGTCACGCCCCTCCCACCCCCGGCAGCCGGCCCGGACACGGAAGCGGCCAGCGGGAACGACTCCAAGACCGGAACGGACCCGGACGAAGGGCGGATCACCAGCAGGAAGACGCTGTACGAGCGGTTCAAGACCCGACTCAACGAGAACCTCGACGAAAGAAAACAATAGAAAGGAACAACCATGGAACGAATAAGAGGAATCGCCATCAAGACATTGACCATCCTCGCGGGATTCTGGCTCGCCGACCTCGCGGCCGCACGCATCCAGGCCGGCATCGCCGCCGGTGAAAGCATGGAACGGATCATGGACGGCATGACGACCATGCTCCAGCACCCGAACGCACTGGGATTCGACCGGACCAGCCTCCTATGCGGACTGGGCGGCGCGTGTGCAGTCGGCCTGTTCCACCTCTACCGGTGGAGCATAAGCCAACGCAACTGGCGCGAAGGCGAGGAGTACGGATCAGCACGCTGGTCCACCAGCCGGGAGATGGCCCCATACACCGACGGCGACACCAGGCAGAACCTCCAGATGACGGCCACCGAGGGCCTGAGCCTCGACGCCCAGGCCACGAGACGCAACCTCAACACCACCGTGATCGGCGGATCCGGCTCCGGCAAGACCGCCACGCACGTCATCCCCAACATCCTCAAGGGCAGCATGAACTACGCCTGCACCGACCCGAAGGGCGAGCTCTACGCGAAGACCGGCGGAGACTTGGAGAAAATGGGCTACACGGTCAAACAGCTCGACCTGGTGGACCTGACCAGCGAGACGAAATTCAACCCCATGCGCTACATCGACCCCGACAAGCCCGACGTGGCGATCATGCGCCTGGTCACCAACATCATGGACAACACCAACGGCTCCACACCCAAGGAGCACCAGACCGACGACTTCTGGACCAAATCCGAACGCAGCCTGCTGACCGCGCTCACTGCGTTCGTCTACTACTTGCCCGACGACATCCTCAAGGACTGCCTGCACATCGACGCCGGCCAGACCCTCAACGCCGTGGCCGACATGCGCGACCTGCTCGAAGCCAGCGAACAGGACGAGACCAAGGAAAGCCAGGTCGACGCCGTCGCCCGGACCGCCACGGAGATCTACGAGGAGACCCGCGCCGAATGGGAACGCGAGGACGCGGACCGCGACGACCCGGACCTGCGCGAGGCATGGCGTCTCGCCCAGGGCCTGAAGTTCGCGGCCCGCCAGTACCGGCCCTTCACCCAGGGCGCCGGAGAGACCAAGAAGGGCATCATCATCAGCCTCGGCGTGCGTCTCGCCCCATTGACAGTCGGCCCGGTTCGCGAGATCCTCTCCGACGACAACCTCGGCATCGACCGGATCGGCGGATACCAGGACGAGCACAAGGGCGGATACAGGCATCCCAACGGGAAGACGGCCATCTTCCTCGCCCTGCCCGACGAGGACCCGACCTTCAACTTTTTGGCCGCGATCTGCTACCAATGCCTGTTCGACAGCATCATCCGCCGCTGCCGTACCTACCCCGGCGAATGCCTCGCCACGCCATTGCACTGCTTCCTCGACGAGTTCGCCAACGTGGGACGCATCCCCAACTTCGACAAGCTCATCGCCACGATCCGCTCGCGCAAGGTCAGCGTCAGCATCATCCTCCAGACCATCGCCCAGCTCAAGACGATGTACAAGGACTCGTGGGAGACCATTGTAGGCAACTGTGATTCGGTGCTGTTCCTCGGCGGCAACGAGCAGTCCACCACCGAATGGCTCAGCAAGCTGCTCGGCAAGGAGACCATCGACATCCGCACCACCAGCGACTCCAAGGGCGTGTCCGGCAGCCACACCACCAACTACCAGCGCGCCGGCCGCGAACTCCTCACGCCAGACGAGCTCGCGCAATTGGACAACGACAAATGCATCTACAACCTGCGAGGACTGCACCCGTTCCTCAGCCGCAAGGCATGGCCCGGAACCACCATCGCCAGACCGAAATCCACGCTCAAGCACTCCAAAGAATGGAAGGCAGCGGCATGAAGCTCAACAGCTACACCTTCAACGTGGACAAATGGAAGTTCATTGTCTCCACGAATTCGGATCGCATGGAACGAACGTCATTCGTCTCCATCGCCCCGGGAATCGCCGTCAGAGCCGATTACTGCATCCGCGCAACATGAAAGAGCGCGTTCCAGAATCGGTTTCCGCGAAGCTCCCGTCACCCATCACCGTTCACGAATCAGAGCCCCGGATCGCTGCCGGGCAAGCCGGTGCCCCCGTCTGATGGCGTGGGCACGGACCATCCCGGCGAGGCTCCGCCCGTATTGGTGGAGGACGACGAGCCGCCCGAAGACGGGCGTCGTCCGGTTCCGGAACCGGATCCGGAACTTCCTTGGGATTGCGATTGGCTTCCTCCCGAATATGAGGGCGTTTGCCGCTGTGGAGCCGATTGGGATTGCGATGCCTGGGCCTGCTGCTGCGCGGCGGCGGCAGCCGCGGCCGCTTCCTGTTCTGCCCTGGCCTTCGCCTCCGCGTCGGCCTTCTCCTTCGCCGCCTTCGATTCGTTGACCTCTTTCACGGCTTTCGCGATCGCGTCCGCGTCACGGGTCTTGACCGCCTTCAGCAGGGTCTCCCGGGTCTTGTCGTCCGCCACCCTGCCGTCGGTCTCCTTGTACAGCGCGTTCGCGTCGTCCACGGTCTTGTCGAGCTTGCTGTCGGTGACGGCCTTGGTTGCGGCCTTGAGGTCGGTGAGACGGTTCTTGAGCTCTTTGGTCGTTCTGTGCAGCGACGCCGTGGTCCTGTCCAGGTCGGATGTGGCGGCGTCGGACGCGCAGGAGCCGCTGATGGTGGTCGTCTTTGCACCCAGGAGCCGATTCAACGCATCAAGGGTCTTGGGATCTGCGACCTGGCCGCGACTGGTGTCCTTCAATAGTTTGGAGGCTTTGGCCGTGGTCCTGTCCAGGTCGGACTGGATGGTCCTGCGTGTCGCTTCGGCCGAGTCGCATGCGCTGATTGCGGTCCCATGCGCCTCTTGCCGCATGGCGGCGGCGTGGCGGTTTTTGATTTGCAGTCCCATCCAGGACACGGCTATGAGGCTCGCGGCCATGACGATCGCGACGAGCGCTTTCCCGACCGGGAAGACGCGGCGCACCTTCAGATCGTCGAGGTCGGCCGAGTAGGTGACGGCCGCCGACAGCCCTCCTGGTCTCTCGGTTTTCCCGGTTTCCGTCGGTTCCGGTTCCGATATGGGCGGGAGGCTCATTGTGGTTGGCTCCGGGTCGGGGTCGGCGACCCGTTCGAGTGCCGCGAAATCGCCGTCGGCGTCCTTCAGGGCCTTCTCCGCGGAATCGTCGGGATGGGACTGTTCCGGCTCGGCGGTCCGGGTCTCATCCACAGATTCCATAGATGCCGGTACGGGTTCCGGTTCGCTTTCCGGCGACAGTGGCGCGGATGGTATGGCGACGCGGCGGCGACGGCGCATGGATTCGGGAGGCTTCGGCACCGCTCCAGCCGCGTCGAAGCCCTGCCTCTGCGCGTTGTGCCACCAGTCGATGAGTGCCGGCCATGCGTGCGGGTGTTCGGCTATGAGGCGCATCCACGGGCGCCAGCCGGGGTCGTTGGCCATGGCGTGCAGCTGGTCGGCGGTGAGTTTGGGGCTGAGGATCGGCTCGCCGGTCTTCCTGTCGGTCCTGATCATTTCTCGTCGTCCTTGTCTTCCGCCGGCGCCTTGTCGCCGAGGACGGTGTACGCGCCTTCGAGCGGCCCGTTGATGCCGGTGCATTTCCAGCCCTTGTCGGCGGTCCATCGCCATGTGAGGGTCCATGGCGATTCGAGGCCGGTCCAGACGCTGCACGTCGCGGTCGTGGAGGTGCCGGCGTTCATGCCGCCGGACGCCTGCACATCGGGCTGGTCGGCGATCCGGTCGATGGGGATGTTCAGGCCCTGCGCGTCGGATGCGAAGTATCGTTTGATGAGCCGGTCGCGGTCGGCGGCCTTGGAGGTGTATGCGGCGGCGGCCTTCGGGGCGAGCTTCTCGCATACCTCCAATGGTTTCTGGTGTCTCACGGCCGGCGTGGACGTTGACGTCTCCGCCTTGACGTCGGATGCCGCGGCTTTGTCCTGGTCTTCCGTTCCGGGATGCACGAGGATGAAGGCGATGTTCGCGACGACCATGAGCACGACGGCCGCGGTCGTGGCCGCGATGATGAGGATGTTCCTTTTGCGCCTTTTGCGCTCGTCCATTTCCTTTTCCTTCCTAGTGGATGAAGCTGACTCCGGCTGCGTTGGCCTTGAGCTGCGCGGCGCTGATGGTCTGGGTGACGACGGCCATCCAGCCGGTGCCGGACTGGCTGATGAGGATCGAGCCGTCCGAGTTGACCTGTTCGACGACCGCGACGTGCCCGTAGTATCCGTCGGATCCGAGCACGCCGCCCTCGAAGCACATCACGTCGCCGGGCTTCGGGCTGTTGGACACCTTGTATCCGAGGCGCGCGGCGGTGTCGTTCCATTGCGCGCCGTTGCCCATGTGCGCGTCGACGGGTTTGCCGATCTGGTTGCGCCGCATCGCGGCCCACCAGGTGCATTGGTAGGTGTCGTAGTCGGGGAAGCGCGCGTAGTGCAGGCCCATGGCCTCGATGTTCACGTGGTAGCCGTCGCTCATGACGAGTTTCGGGCTCAGCGTGCCGACGGTCGGGCCCGAATCGCCGCCGACCGACGCGGTGTACTTGCTCTGCGCCAGGCCGATGATGCGGGTCACGTAGTTCTTGGTCTCCGTGAAGGGCGGTATGCCGCCGTATTTCATGACGTTGCCGAGGCCGGCGTTGTAGGCGGCGAGGGTCAGCTGGAGCGTGTCGCCGGTCAGCCTTCCGGACTTCTTGGCCGTTTCGACCTGCGAGGCGAGATTGCACATGTAGTTGCCCTGGCTCCAGATCGCGTCGTGCGGGTTCCAGATGTCGGCCTTGCCGTCGCCGTCGCCGTCCTTGCCCGCGGACGCCCATGTGGACGGCATGAACTGTGCGATGCCCTGTGCTCCGGCGGAGCTGCCGGCCTTCGGATTCCAATTGGACTCCTGGTCGATCTGGGCGGCGATGATGCTCGGCGTGACGACCTGGCAGATGGATCCGGCGCGGATCACGTCGGCCTCGTATTCCGCGGGCACGCCCGAGACCGTGGATTCGCTGGCGCTGGATCCCAGGAACGCGCCCATGACGGCCAGGAGCACGCCGAGCACCGCGAGCATGGCCGCGATGACGGGCAGGATGGGAAGGCTGATGGAGGCGGCTCCCGCGATGACGCGGGACGTGGCCATGCGCACGAAGTTCGCGGCGGCGCGGGCGGCACGCA
>OLOM01002265.1_pt1 | contig 11899 bp, 8 predicted proteins | sample 1672531 | NCBI WGS metagenome assembly OLOM01 (sample SAMEA3136696, study PRJEB25190) | human gut metagenome | reverse complement strand
AAATTGGCTTTATGATGAAGCCGATGGTGCTTAATCCAAGTATTCCGAATCGGAGAAGCAGTACATCATTGGACAGTACAGGGAATTAGAGATTCCCTTCTACTTTACATACCACGAAGGCTGGCATCAGCTTCTGGAAAACGCCGGATATATTCCTTCGCTGGGAATTCTGATTCTGGGTTTTCTGTTGGCTGGCATCTTCTCTAACGAATTCAAATGGAAAGCGGATGCAGTGTATTTTTCCACCCTTTGTGGCAGGAATAAAGCTACCTCTGCCAAGATCAAGGCAGGTTTTCTGCTGGTAACAGTCCTGTACTGGGGAGCCATGCTTATCTATAGCCTGTTCACCTTGTGCTATCTCGGCTTCGAGGGCGCAAGCTGCGTCATCCAGTGGCAGCTCTGGAAAAGTATCTATAATCTTAATATGTGGCAAGCTTGGATGCTGGCTCTCATATCCGGCTACATCGGCAACCTTTTCTTGGCGTTCCTGACCATGTGGATCTCCGCCAAGACAAAGTCTACTGTCTTTGCGGTGACAACCCCATTTATTCTGATATTCCTCCCCTCTTTCCTGGAGGGAATGGCAAACTGGTTGGATAAAATTCTGAGCCTCATGCCGTCGCACTTGCTGGAACTCTATCAGAATCTGGGTTCCTTCAATATTCTCACCATCTTTGGTAAGGTTTCCCGTACTTTAGATGTCAGTATTCCGCTATATCTTACGCTGTCTGTCATATTGATCCCCATGATGTATCTGGAATATCACAGGAAGAGAGCATAATCATTACCGTTCCATGTGTGATAAGCGCGAAATCAAAAAGGAGGTTTTACACCATGTATCGAAAAGTCCTTGTCTTTCTTCTGACCGTCCTTGTCGTGATGTAAGTGCTCAATAATTCCCCGTCCCCACCAAAAGACAGCAGGCCCCACACCCAGGGCCTGCTGTTACTCAAGATATGTATTTGTATAAGCATCGGAATTTGGGATTTTGCAATCTTTTTGGATGCCAGATTGGATTTCGGCTGTTTTGGTTTTTCCTGGAACTCGGTGATTTTGTCATTTTCATCTGCCACCATAAGTCCGAAACGGGATGCCTCCTCCCACGGCACTTCCATAACCGCAACGCTGAATTCTGCGCCCTTTTCCTTATGGAAGCGTAGGAAATCACTGTAGTCCTGTTTGCAGATCTGGTCTCCGGAAAGGATGATGACGTACTCCGGATCGTAGCTCTCGATGAATGGAATGTTCTGGTAGATGGCATTCGCAGTTCCTTTATACCAGTCAGAACCTGAGGCTTTCTGATAAGGAGGCAGCACGTGAACACCTCCATGGAGGCGGTCCAGATCCCACGGCTGGCCGTTTCCTATGTACTCATTTAACACCATTGGCTGATACTGTGTCAGAATACCTACGGTATCAATTCCGGAATTTACGCAGTTAGAAAGCGGGAAATCGATGATTCTATATTTTCCACCAAATGGAACTGCCGGTTTTGCAAGCTTCTCGGTCAGCGCATAAAGGCGAGATCCCTGACCTCCGGCAAGAAGCATTGCTATCATTTCTTTTGCCATAATCTATCCCCCTGTTTTAATAGATGCATTCATTATAGCACACTATGTGCTCTAGGGACAATCTTTTTGTGCATTTTTCACTATTTTTTATTTTTTTACCGATTTTATTCTGTGTTTTTCTCCAGTTTTACAGTTCTTTCGTGAGCTTTTTACATTTTCTGCCAGCACCTGACATGGAAACTCAATCCGATCAAAAAAGGTCCTCATTTGACGATACAAAAAGCAGCCCCGCAAAGCCTTATGGTAAAGGTCTGCGGGGCTGCTTCTATACTCTTTGATTCTTTATGCTTTTGTAACGGTAACCGCCTCCGCGAGATCGAACTGGTCACCGTACGGTTTACAGTCATCATAGGCGAGGGACTGCAGAACAACATTCAGAATACGGTACGCACAGGTCTGAAGCTGTCCAAGCGGCAGAGTTCCGTCTGCAACAGATGCTATAATTTCCTGACGGTTTCCTTGCTGGCCAGGCATCTGCAGATCGTTTCCTGCAAGAACACACTCTCTTGAAGTGGAATGTCCGTATTTCAGGTTATATTTGTAAGCGAACAATCCGCTCATGTCCTCTGAGGTTCCCCAGTCGGTCATGACATAGCCTGCGAAGCCCCACTCATCTCTTGCTGCTGCCGTCAGAAGATCGTGGCTATTGGCAGTATGTACACCGTTTACCAGGTTGTACGAGGACATGATTGTCATCGGCTGTGCTGTCTTGACTGCGATTTCAAAGCCCTTCAGATAGATTTCACGCATTGCACGCTCGCTGATATGCTCATTGACGTACATACGGTTGTCTTCCTGGTTGTTGGCTGCAAAGTGCTTGATACTGGTTCCGATTCCGGCATGGGACTGAATTCCTCTGGTATCGGCTGCTGCACACAGACCTGCCACAAGCGGATCCTCTGAATAGTACTCGAAGTTTCTTCCGCACAGCGGATTTCTGTGAATGTTCATGCCAGGTGCCAGCCATACGGAAATGTGGAATTCTTCCATCTCTTTTCCGACGATATCACCGCATTTCTGGATCAGATCCATGTTCCACGATTGTGCAAGGAGTGCTGCTACCGGGATTGCGGTGCAGTACTGGAAATACTCCGTGCCGCCTTCCGGAACTTCGATTTCATTTTTGTTAAACGCATCTTCCAGAGGATTTCCGGAGGATACCATCTTTCCGTCTGCATCAACGACAAAGTGCGGAATCAGACGAAGACCGGCCGGACCGTCTGCAAGAATCGTATTGTAAATACCTCTGTCCGCAAGAAGAATGGAAGTTGTATCTCCCGCTGCTCCAGGCGCCATATCGGAAGAAGATCCGATAAAGCCTTCCTGGCCAAGTCCGTCTGCAGTACCATTGCAAACGGTAGCCATCTCTTCTACGGTCAGCTGCGATACGAGATCTTTTAACGTCGCTTTTCCGCTCTTTACATCTGCCGCAGTCAGCTTCTCTCCCTCATAAACCGGGAATGCTTCCGGTGTTCCACTGTAGATAACGGTCTCTGTCTTGATGCATTTACTGCAAATCTCAATCTGTTTTGCAGCTGCTTTTTCTTCTGCCTCACCTTCATAGCTGTACGGTGTTACGCCTGCTTTGGAGAGTTCCTGCGGAGCGTCATCTGCCGGGAAGAGATTCTTTCCCTGAACCGTAACAACGGTCTCTTTGAGATTCAGGGCTGCTGCCACTTTCGTTGTTCTGGAGCTGTTACCGACACGGATGTAATACGTTCCTGCTTCGAGTACCCATGCTGCTTTTTTCTCATCGTAGGAAGCCATAGATCTCGTCGGGAAGGAAATGGTAATCGTCTGGGACTCACCCGGCGAGAGCAGATCGGATTTTCCGAAGCCGCCAAGCTCCTGATACGGTTTCTCAATCGTTCCATCCGGTGCGGAATAGTAAACCTGTACGACTTCTTTTCCGGCGAATGTATCACCAATATTCTTTACGGATGCGGTAACGGTAACGTTCTTATCATCTGCCTTCACGTCCCTTACTTCCGTCTCGAAATCAGTATAGCCTTTGCCGTAGCCGAAGCAGTAGTTCGGGGTTACGTTGAAGGTGTCAAAATAACGGTAGCCGACATAAATGCCATCGCTGTAATACTCATCGTTGGTGTCACCGTTGTTGTGGCTGAAATTTTTTGAGGACGGATAGTCTTCATAGGAAGCAGCCCATGTATCGGTCAGCTTTCCGGATGGGATGCTCTTTCCGAGAACAACGTCTGCAACGATGTTTCCGGTTGCATTTCCGGCCTGTCCTGCAAGAAGAATTGCATTTAGTCCTTTGATTTTCTTTAACTCTGTGGTGTCTACAAGGTTCGCAATATTCAAAATTAAAACTGTTTTCTCATAATGCTCTGCCAGATAGGCAATGTCAGCGAGCTCGTTTTCGCCGAGCAGATAATCGCATGCTCTGTTATAGCGGTCTGCACCTTCACCGGAGTTTCTTGACAGAACGTAGATAGCGGTATCGGTGTCCTCTTTTTCGGTAATCGCAGGTACATCAGGCTGCGCAAATGCTTCCGAGAACATGACAGCAAAAATCGGAATGTGAAGCTCCTCTGCTTTTTTTGCCAGCTCTGCCTGATATGCAGCCTGCGCATCTGCAAGCACTTTGTCATATTCGTCAAGCCATTTACCGGTCAGAATTTCAAAGCCGGCCTCTTTTAAGCCCTGTTCAATCGTAACAACCGTTCTTGTGTTAACGTCTCCGGAACCGGTACCCCCTTTTACCGTGTGGCGGACGCCGTTACCATAAACTGCGACTTTTCCTGCACCGGCAAGCGGCAGGGTTCCGTCGTTTTCAAGAAGTGTCATGCACTCACCGGCCAGTTCACGTACCAGCGCGGAATGTTCTTTTTCTCTAGCAGATACTTCTCCTGTTTTTGATGCATAAAATGTTGCCATAATTCTAATACCTCCCAATAATAAATTCACATATAGCGCTTTTATTGTAACGCATTTTTCGTCATTATGCAAAAGTTTTTTCACCCGTTTTCTCATATTTTATTTGTATTTTGTGCATTTTCTCTTATTATCCGACTTTTCTGTCTTTTTTTCGCTCATTGATTTCTTTTTTTATTTTTTATATTGATGCTTTTATTCTATTGATTTTTCTGTAAACGATACGCTTTTTCCACCTTTTTTCGTCTTCTTTCACAAAATTCGTTGACGCGTTTGATTTTGGCAGTATAATGGAATCACAGATCAATTTTAGGAGGCCCCAATTATGTTAAAACAACTTTCTATTTTCGCAGAAAATAAAAAAGGCACGATGCAGCAGATCACACAGATTCTGTTTGAAAATGACGTCAACATTTTAGGTTCCGTCAACAATGACAGCGCAGAGTACGGCATTGTCCGCATGGTCGTTTCCGATCCGGATAAAGCAGAGCAGGCGCTTCAGGCTGCCGGTTACATGACACGCCAGACGGATGTACTCGGTGTCGAGGTAGTTGATCAGCCGGGTAACTTAAATTCCCTTCTGAAAACACTGCTTGAGACAAATATCGACATCGACTATATCTATCTCTCTTTCAACCGCGAGTCCGGCTGCCCGATCATGGTGTTCCATGTACCGGATGTGTACGAGACAGAAGCAAGCTTAAAGAGCAAAGGATATACCGTTCTCTAGAGCATGTTTGAAAAACACGAAAAAAGACATCTAACGAAGTGATTTTTCACCTCTGCAGATGTCTTTTTCTATATCATCTATTCTTTTTCTTCATCCTCAAACAGATGATCCCGCGTAATGTTTTTTGCCCACAGTCCGCTCTTATACCGTTTCAGAACCCACGGCCATTTTACAAACTCATCTGTACACAACAGGAAATAAACCACAAGGACAGGAAGCTTGAAGACAAACGCTGCAATAAATCCAAGCGGCACCGCGTAGCACCACATATCAATCGTATCGCAGACCAGTCCGAACTTTGTGTCACCTCCGGCACGGAATACTCCGGCAATCAGCGTTGTATTGACGGCCGTCCCCATAATATAATAGGTGTTAATCAGCAGCATATATTTCAGATAATGCATCGCGGTCTCATTTAAAGAAGCAAACTTCAGTACAAACGGCGTGATACCCAGTACAACCAGTCCGCCCACAGCTCCGGTAACAACCGTCAGCTTCAGCAGTTTAGACGCATATTCCTTCGCCTTTCCCAGATTTCCTTCTCCCATAACATTTCCAAGCAGAATACCGCCCGCACTTGCCACACCAAAGCACAGCACAGTTCCGATATTTCTTACAACGACAACGAGCGAGTTTGCCGCTACCGCATCGCTTCCCAGATGGCCCAGGATCACAGAATACATCGAAAATGCAACGCCCCAGGAAAGATCATTTCCAAGCGCCGGAAGTGACAGCTTCACAAAATCGGAAAATAGCAGCTTGTTGCGGATGAACATGTACCGCAGATCGAGCTTAATATCCTTACTCATGATCGACACAATCACACAGCCGATCAGTTCAATGACACGCGACATTGCCGTTGCGATTGCAACACCGGTTGCTCCAAGCTTCGGAAATCCGAAGAAGCCAAAAATGAAGCATGCGTTGAAAAATACGTTCAGTGCGAATGCCATCATATTCATCGCCATGCTGATCGTCACACGGCCGAGGCTTCGAAGCACCGCAAGATAGATCTCCGTGATGCCCCAACACAGGTAGGTCACACCCATGACGCGCAGATACGAAGCACCGATCCGGATCAGTTCCGCATTATCTGTAAACAGACGCATCATCATCTGTGGCATGGTAAAAGCAATTCCTGCCACAACGACGGAGATGATGACGGAGAATCGAAGTGCGATTCCCTCGACAGTCTGAATTGCTCGCATATTGCCTTTTCCAAAGTACTGGGCACACAGAAGTGTTGCTCCTGTTCCCAGTCCGTAATAAACCATAAATAATACATTTGCATAGTTGGATGCCAGGGATACCGCGGAAATAGCGGACTGTCCCACGTAGTTCAGCATCACGACATCGGCAGAGTTGACTGCCGCGCTTAAAAGATTCTGAATCACAATCGGCAGAACCAGCTTAAAAATCTGGCTGTAAAAGCCCTGCTCTTTTGTTGTTGCCCTCATGTTTCTTCTCCATTTTTCTTCTTTATTTGTTTTCTTTCTTTTCCTGTTTTGCCTTCACATACGGATATCGGACCTGCGTGTAAACAAACATCACCAGAATATAGATGCCGCATGCGATCGCCGCTGGAACGGTAAGATCCGACAGATTGACATACGAGGTTCCGATCATCAGAATGCCGATGAAAAACAGCAGAATGTGAAGTGTCCGCTTTTTCATACAAAACGCAGACTTCTGATACTCTTCCGGGAAAATATCCGGCAGACGCCAGCAGGCCAGCAGCACCATAAACTCCGTCACCATATCGGTTCCGACACCCATGTTGGAAATCAATGTCAGATCCATTCCCGTAAGGATCGGAATAGCGCCCATCAGGAAAAAGACCATCAGAAGGATCACCGGAACACCGTTTTTATTCTCCTCCGCAGTTTTTTCCGGCAGCCAGCCCTGTTTTGCGGCCGCCTGCAGTCCTCGCGTCACCCAGCTCAAGGTTCCATTCAGGGTGGTGAGCAGTGCAAATACAGCACCGCCGAACACGAAGAACAGGTACAGCCAGGTTGGAAAAATCTCCTGCGCGACAAGCGTCAGGTTCTGAAATGCGACCGTTTCGACCGGAAGCACGCCGCCTGCCACGATACCGATCAGCACGTAGAATACAGCAACGATACTCGTGGAAAGCACGATAACCTTTGGAATCGTGCGGGACGGCTCCACGATATCATCACCGTTCTCCGCAACGAATTTTGCGCCTCCGCACGCAAAACTCAAAAGTGCTACACCTGTGAAAAAGTTCTTCGGACCGTTCGGCATCAGGTTGGATACCGTCGGTTTCAGAGCATCCCAGCTTACTTTGGGCAGTCCGAATACAATAAATAAGAACAGGCTCAAAAGCAGCAGCACAACCATGCCCTTTTGCACCAGTGCGCTCGATTTCAGTCCGATAAGATTGATGGCGGTGCAGATAACAAGTGCTGCCATTGCGACAGCCGACTCGCCAAACTGCGGAAAAATCGAGCAGAAATAGCTTGCAAAGCCTTTCGCGTACGTTGCGATCAGAACCTGGCTTAAGACAAACATCGCAATGTACATAAAGCCGGCTTTTTCACCCATCAATCGTCGGATGTAAGTAAAGCCGGCGCCTGATGACGGGATTGCGGACGTCAGGATGATGAACGGTACACAGGTGATAACGGCAAGCACGGCACCTAAAATAAACGCTGCGGCAATGCCGTGTCCTGTCAGACCGATGACGATTCCCGTCAGTACCATTATGCCCGAACCGATGATCTGTCCGATCGCAAGCCCCATACAGTCGGAAAAATTCAGTTTTTTATGACCTTCCCTCATACATTTTCCTCCCTTTTTCTCCCAATGTACTCTCGTTTCTGTTGGCGGATCCCAACAGAAATGCATAAAATCCTATTTTTTTATTCTACCGAAATCTCATCGTTTGTCAATTTGCAAAATGCGCAAGGTTTAGCGCTTTACCTGTACAGAATAGACAAATATTATAATTGAACTTATTTTTTCTTCTATTTTGAACTTTTCAATATTTTTTACAAATTTCAGTTTTCCTATTGAACTTTCTTCCCGCTCATGCTACAATAAGCACAGTTTTGAACTTTCTTTATTTTGCATTCTATTTTAAGGAGATTTTCTATGACAAATGAAACCTTTTCCGACCGTCTGAAACTGGCCATGCAGGCAAAACAGTTCAAGCAGGTCGATTTGATCCGAGCGGCCCAGCGGCGCGGTGTGAAGCTTGGGAAAAGCCATGTCAGCCAGTATGTCAGCGGAAAAACGGTTCCGCGCTCCGACATTCTTCACTTTCTGGCCGATGTGCTCCAGGTCGATCCCGACTGGCTGCTTGCAAAAGATTCCTCAGTAAACTATACGGCAGATACGGTTTCTGATCCGGCAGAATCCTTTTCTGATCCATCTGCCGCTTCCCTTTCCCAGACAAAAACAGGAGGTTCCCCTATGCGAGAATTTAAAAAATCATCGAAACTCGACAATGTCTTATATGATGTCCGCGGACCTGTCGTAGAAGAAGCAAACCGCATGGAAGCGTGCGGCACACAGGTTCTGAAACTGAACATTGGAAATCCGGCTCCATTTGGCTTCCGTACTCCTGATGAGGTCATCTACGACATGAGCCATCAGCTTACCGACTGCGAGGGTTACTCTCCTTCCCAGGGTCTTTTCTCTGCACGAAAAGCGATCATGCAGTATGCACAGTTAAAGAAACTGCCAAATGTTTCTATCGATGATATCTACACCGGAAACGGCGTCAGTGAGCTGATCAACCTCTGCATGTCCGCTCTTCTGGATGACGGTGATGAAATCCTCATCCCATCCCCGGATTACCCGCTCTGGACCGCCTGCGCAACGCTGGCCGGTGGAAAAGCCGTCCACTACATCTGCGATGAACAGTCCGAATGGTATCCGGACATCGATGATATGCGAAAAAAAATCACCGACCGCACAAAAGCGATCGTTATCATCAATCCGAATAACCCGACCGGTGCACTCTATCCGAAAGAGGTACTGCAGCAGATTGTCGATCTCGCCAGAGAGCATCAGCTGATCATCTTTTCCGATGAAATTTATGACCGGCTCGTCATGGACGGTCTTGAGCATGTTTCCATTGCATCCCTCGCACCGGATCTGTTCTGTGTCACCTTCAGTGGTCTTTCCAAATCGCACATGATCGCAGGCTTCCGTATCGGCTGGATGATCTTAAGCGGAAATAAAGCTATCGCAAAGGACTATATTGAAGGACTCAAAATGCTTTCTAACATGCGTCTCTGCTCCAATGTTCCGGCCCAGTCCGTTGTCCAGACCGCTCTTGGCGGCCACCAGAGCGTCAACGACTACATCGTTCCGGGCGGACGGATTTACGAGCAGCGTGAATACGTTTACAAAGCATTCTGCGATATTCCGGGTATCACCGCAGTCAAACCAAAAGCTGCGTTCTACATGTTCCCGAAAATTGACACGAAAAAGTTCAATATCACAAACGACGAAAAATTTGCTCTCGATCTGCTGCGCGACAAAAAACTTCTGATCGTCCACGGCGGCGGCTTCAACTGGGGACAGCCGGATCACTTCCGCGTTGTTTACCTGCCGCGAATTGAAGTTTTAAAGGATGCGGTTGGAAAGATCACCGACTTCCTCTCTTATTATCATCAGTAAAATTCTGATCACTTTTTTCACAGAGCTCCACCGGAAATACCACCTTTTTTTCCGGCGGAGTTTCCTGGTATCCGGAAAACAGTACAGATCTGTCTACGCTGAAAAAATATGCGGATTTCGCAATGTACCAGGTAAAGAAAGCAGAAAAAGGGTACATTACCGAATTCGATCTGGAGCTTTTTACAAAAAACGCAAAGGAAACCGAGATGCGCCGCCTGTTCCATAAAATGTTGAATGAAGAGCTGTTTACGTATTACTTCCAGCCAATTGTTTCCGCTGCGGACGGCAGTATCTACGCCTACGAGGCGCTGATGCGCGGAAATCTCCCGGCACTTACTCGTCCGGATCAGATCCTGCAGCTGGCTCACGAGGAAGAGTGCCTGCATGAAATAGAACGTCTGACTATGTTTCTCTCTGCAAAATCCTATGCCACATTCCTCTCCACCCATCAGATACGCGGTGATGAGCTTCTCTTTGTCAATTCGATTGCAAGCCAATACATGAATCACGATGAGGCGGTGGCTTACGTCGAACAATACAGCTTTCTTCAGGATCGGATTGTCATCGAGATCACAGAGGAGGATTCACCAGATCTTACAGCTCTGTTGAAAAAACGTGAGATGCCGGGATTTTCCGGTGTATTTGCCCTGGATGACTACGGCAGCGGCTACAGCAATGAAAAAATGCTTCTGGAGCTTGCACCGGCGTATATCAAGTTGGATCTTTCCATCATCCGCGATATCGACTCCGATCCGGACAAGCAGCAGATCGTAGAAAATATTGTTTCCTATGCACATCAAAGAGGCATGAAAATCATTGCCGAGGGTCTGGAAACTCCAGCTGAACTTTTGAAGGTACTGGAACTGGATGTTGATCTCCTGCAGGGCTATTTTCTTGCAAAACCGTCCGCTGTTCCGAAACCTGTCAGTGCAGAATCCGTTGCTGTCATAGAACACTTCCGGAAGCATCTTGCGTAATTCCACCTCTTCCTGCAGCATCCTTTCAAATCACAGCATCTATGTCTGATCTGCTGCTTCGAAACAGGTACCGGTCAGCGACCCGGAGCATATCTGAGCAATCATCCCTCAAAAAACACCCATAGCAAACCCTGCAAAAGCAGGGTTTTGTCTCCACTCTGAAGGATCCTGCCTGACAGGATCCTTTTTTATACTTTTTTATACTTTTTTCATATTTTTCTCCTGTTCGTTCCTCCGCTTCTGTGCTATGATACCTTACAGCAATGACAACCCGTCCATCGAAAGGAGTTTTTCTATGTGTACAGCAGCAACCTATCAAACACGCGACTTTTATATGGGTCGCACACTCGATTATGAATTTTCCTATGGCGACCAGATCACCGTTACACCTCGCAATTATCCGTTTTCCTTTCTTCATATGCCGTCCCTTTCCCATCACTATGCAATGATCGGCATGGCGTGTGTGATGGATGATTACCCGCTCTATTATGAGGCGTTCAATGAAAAGGGGCTTGGTATCGCCGGCCTTAATTTTGTAGGAAATGCCGTTTATTTCGATCCGAAACCGGAGAAAGACAATATCGCGCAGTTCGAGCTGATCCCGTGGATTCTCGGTACATGTGCTTCGCTTGCGGAAGCAAAAGAATCCCTCTCCCGTATCAATCTCATCAGCACACCTTTTAAAAAGAATCTTCCGCTCGCACAGCTTCACTGGATCATCGCAGATGCATCGGGTGCCATCACCGTGGAATCCACGGCGGACGGTCTGCATGTCTACGACAATCCGGTCGGCGTTCTGACAAACAATCCGCCGTTTCCAATGCAGATGTTCTCACTGAACAATTACCTGCATCTGTCACCGAAACAGCCGGCCAACACGTTTTCCAACCAACTCGATCTTTCTACGTACAGCCGTGGCATGGGCGGTCTTGGACTGCCGGGCGACCTCTCGTCTGCTTCCCGCTTTGCACGCGTGGCGTTTGTAAAGCAGAACTCGATCTCGGGAAACAGCGAAACGGAGAGTGTCAGCCAGTTTTTCCATATTTTAAATTCTGTTGACCAGCAGAGAGGATGCT
>OLOM01002263.1_pt1 | contig 11914 bp, 12 predicted proteins | sample 1672531 | NCBI WGS metagenome assembly OLOM01 (sample SAMEA3136696, study PRJEB25190) | human gut metagenome | reverse complement strand
GCGCAGGCTGTCAAAAGCGTTCATCAGCAGGTTGCCCTCGCCGTCGGTCATAAAGTCCAGCGTAACGGGGTAGTCCTTCTGGTACTTCTGCAAGTCCAGCGCAATGCGCCCGCCGTCCAGCGTCAGCACGGTTTTCTTCACAGCGTAGGCGATCTTCTTGCCCTCGTTCAGTTCGGTAACTTTCATCACTTCATACCTCCCGTAATTTTCAAAGTCAGCACCACGGTCTTGGCGCTGCCGTCGTGGCGTACCTTAAAGCTGTTCGTGCCCTTGCCGCTCACGGTAATGTCGCCCAGCCGTCCGCCTGCCGCGCTCTTAACGTACACATCCACCGTGTAGTTTGTGTTCTTGCGCACAGTAGTCAGGATCACGTTCTTGTCATCGTTGCAAAACGGCCACGGGTTGCTGTTGGCGGTCAGCGTAACTTCCTTTACCTCTGCGGCAGTCTCGCTTTCCAGCGCTGTCAGACGTCCGTCCTGCGCCGTGTCCTTTGCCTTGATCCCGGCAATGTCAGTGGTGTGGGTCCCGCTGGTGCCCTCAATGTCGGCAAGCCTGCGCTCGATCCACCGCGCAAAGATCATCACGATCTTGTGCGCAAGGTTCGCATCCTCAATGCCCACCTCCATTTTGTTGAAGTGCGCCTGGTCCAGCGGCGTGCCCTCCTGGATCACCTCACCGCTCTGGTCCTCTACATGGTCCAGCCAGAATGTGCGTTCATACATAGTCGTTCACCTCTCTTTCATCTCGTTGCCGCGCTGGCTTCCGTCAGCGGGAACACAAAGCGCAGCAGCGCCGCGTTTACGCTCGTCCGCTTCACGCTCACGGCCTGCTGTCCGGCCAGCTTGTCGTTGTTGTCGTACACGCGCACGCCGGTAATGGTATCCGCCGCGCCGGAACTCGGCACATTGACGAATACCATCACAGCGTTGCCCACAACGCTTTTGCTGTTGATCTCACCATCCCGCCAGCTTCCGCCGTTGATCTGGTACTGGAACCGCTGCACACTGCGCAGCAGGTCCGCCCGTCTTGCGTTCAGAAAATCTTCGGTAAAAAACGCCATCCTTTACCCCTCCTTTCCTCACGATTTCTTCACCACGGTATGCCCGCAGCGCCGTTGGCCGCTTCGTACCGGGGTAACCTTGTAAGCGCCCACCTCCGGGGCGATCTGCGCACCGCTCTGTCCGGCATAGCCAATCGTCGCAATGCGCGGCACCGTGCCGCTCCTGTCTCCCGCGCCCGCTTCCGGGTTCGCGGCAAGGTAAGCACCCGCCGCAGGCTCCACGGCCAGCGCGGCGTTCTCTGTGCGTCCCAGCGTGGCAGGGTAGGGCAGCGTTCCGCACAGCGGTATCTCCGCCGCAAAGGCATCCGCTGCCGGTGTCAGCACCAGCCCAGCCCCCTCGGTTCTGCCCAGCGTCGCTTTGTGCGGCCATGTGCCGCAGCGGATCATCCCGCACCGCGGCACATCGTATTTGTACGCTTCGTATACCGCTCCAATCTGTATACCATGCCGGACCATAAAGGAAATTCTGTCCAGGTGGGCGCTTTCCCGCTTGTACAGCAGCACGTTGTTCTCTATGGTTTCCACCTGTGCGGTAACGGTTGGGTCCGTCACGTTGCACACCACGCGGAACCGCCCCGGCTCTCCGCCGTAGTCGAACCATTCCTCAATGTCGCTGTCCGGCCACACGTCGCCCAGCGCCTTTTTTGCGCTCCATGCCGTGCCCATATACCGGCGCACGGCCATACTGTTTTTGATAATGCTGCGCTTGATCTCTACCGGGTAGGTGGTATCGTACCAGTCCACCTTCCAGCTTACTGCCAGTGCATCCAGCACCATTTCCGGGCATGTGTCCAGCGCTGTGTATATCTGGCTGTCCTGCGCGTATTCCAGCATCAGGCCGCGCATCCGCCATTCGGCGTAGGCCAAAGCCTGCGCCCACGGCTGCGCCGCCAGCGTTGCCGGTATCGCGTCCGTCAGCTTCGCTTGCCGCAGACTAATCATCTTCCAGCCCTCCGTAGTTCACGGTTTCGCTGTCGCACCGTGCAATGGCCGCCGCACTTACCACGGTATCCGCCGGGGCTTTCAAGCGCACCCTCTTGGCCCCGGCCCCGCGCACTGCCGCGATCAGCTCTGTCGGGTTAATATCCCGGCCCAGTTTGCGCTGCCATGCCTTGTAGCTTGCCACTGCGTCGCTCACGGCTTCCTGTATGGCGGCCACGTTGTTGCGGTCACTGCTGGCAATGTAGTATGTCAGGTCAATGCCGTACCCGATCTCTGCCGGGGCCTTGCACACCACCTTGTCGGTCAGCGGGCGCTTTACTTTGTCCTCGTCGGCAAAGTATGCCTGCATCTCTTTCAGCTCGGTGCCCGTCGGCAGTCTGCCGTCGTCGCCCAGCAAAAAGTAAATGTCCACCTCGCACGGTTCCGGGCTGTCGATCTTCACATCCGCCACATCGTTGCGCCACGCCTTGGCGTAATACACATAGGCATCCGCCGGGCCAGCACAGCTAAACACGCTCGGTGCCCGGAACACGCGCTCACTCAATGTGTCGTCGTCCTCCACATCCGTGCCGCCGTGGCTGGCTTCAATGTTCGTCACGCTCGCCATGTAGGGGATGGGGTCAACCAGCGTGTTGATCGCGCCAGTTTCGATCCCGTTGCTCTCGGCTCCCGCTTCCTGCGCCTGTGCCAGCACATCTGCTGTCAGCTCTCCGGCTTTCACCTCGGCATAGTCCAGCGTGTTAAAGTACAGGCTGTTTTCTGTGCGCACCCGCGTACCGGCTGGTATGCCCACGGCATTGTTTCTCGTGTCCGCCAGCGTAAACCGCAGCGTCACCGTCGCTCTGTCGGCAGGCTTGCGCGTAACGCCTAGGTTTGCCGCCAGCTGGTCCAGGTAGCCGCCGTAGCTCGTTGCCAGCAGTTCTCCGTTGCCCTTGTCCTGGATGTATTGCAGCGTCTGCCCGCCCAGCATGGCAATGGCATATTGCAGCAGCTTTTCCGGCGCGGCATCTCCCAGCACCGGGGCTGTGCCGGTCAGCTCCTTGTACTTCTCATTGTACCAATCGCTTACCATCTGCTTTACTTCGTCCAGCGTCAGGTATCCGATAAAGCTCACTTCCGGCGCGTTCGCCAGTTCTGCGATCTTAGACAATTTCTACCACCACCTTCGGTATCAAAATTCCCTCGGCTAAATTGCTTTCGTTCCAGTCCACCCGCAGCACCCGTGCCCTCGGCTCATACCGCGCTGTTTTCGCCACAAACTCGGCGGCCATCAGGGCTTTGGCGCTGCTCATGGGCAGTCCCAGCGGTTCCCGGTCTATGCCAAAATCCCGGTCAAGTGCCTGCTCTCCCGGGTGTGCGCTGTACAGCATCTTCAAACACCGCTGCACATCGGCGGCGGTGCTGTCGTCTGCCTTGCCCGCTTGCAAAATGATCTCTGTGTTTTCGGTGTCGATCATAAGTATTCCTCCAACTCAACGCTCACCTTGCACTCGATCAGCGCCCCGCCGTGCAGCACCGCGCCCCACTCGTCGCTAAGGCTCGTGATCTTAAACGGGTTGTCTGCCATCGGCTGGCCGCCCAGCACAAAGTAGTAGGCGTTGGCGCTTTCCGCCATCTGCTGCAACTGGTTTAGCGTCCGGCGCGGCGGCACGCCGTCCTGCGCCCGCAAAGTCATGTCAAACTTGTAGGTCTTGCATTTCGGCCCCACCCACTCGCTGCGCACTTTCCCGTGTACAACGTCATGGCTGCCCCAATCACTGCCGCTGGTTCCGCTGATTCCCGTTGGTGTCAGTACGCGGTTGCTGCTTACGCTAAAAACCACATTGCCCAGTGTTCCGATCATCCTGCCACCTCCTTACTTCTCCGGCTCGCCCTGTCCGCCGTCCTTGTGCTTGTGGTGTACCAGGCTTACCCCGTCCACCTTCACATCTCCGGCAGCGCCGTCCACCGTCACGTTCGGCGCACTAACGCTCACATCGCCGCCGCTGCTTATGGTTATGGTCGCGCCGCCCACGGTCAGCGTCACATTGCCGTTCACAGTCTGTGTCACATCGCCCTCAATGTTCTGTGTTACGTTGCCTGTTACGGTGTGCTTTACATCGCCGGTCACTTCGCGCTCAACTTTCGCTTCCACCGTCACCTTCCAATCTGCGCTTACCTCTTCGGTCAGCTTCGCATTGTAGTACCGCTGTATCACGCCGTTGTAGCTCTCCGTGTCCGCTCCGTCCACCACCAGCCGCCGGGCGGCAAGGCATTTTTCAAAGTAGGCTCCCGTGATCTCCACGGTTCCTTTGCCGCCCACCGTCATGGTGTAGTCTGTGCCGCACTCTACGTTGTACATCGTGCCCGCTGTCACGCTGGCATAAGTCGTTGCTTGCAGGTCCACCGCCGCACCGGCGGTTATTCCCACGCCGCTGGCTGCGGTAATGCCCACGCTGGCCCCGGTGCTGCGCAGCGTCATAGCGCCGCCGCTCCTGGCCGTGTAGGCTCCCTTGCACTCGTCATAGATCACGCCGTTGGAATTGCGCCCGGTTTTCTTGCGGCAATACTGCGTATACTCGCCGGTGTTTGCATCGTACCGCTCGTAGCTGTCACCGTTCACCCGGCCATATTCCTTGCGGTACAATCCCTTGTACCCCTCGGCTGGCTTGTTGCTTTCGTTCCACACCGTGCCAAGGGTCGCGCCTGCCACGGTGCCGTTGCCGTTCATCGTGCAGTTCACTGTCTGCCCAACCTCCGGCATCTTGTACTCGCCGTTGCTCTGTGCGTTGATGGTGCAGCTCACGCTTCCGCGGTCGGCAAATACAACCGTGTAGGTGCCGCGCTCGTAGTCAATGCTGCTTACCCGGCCCGTTCGCACCTGCGGTGCCGTTGCCATGGTGCATCACCTCACTTGATGTAGCTTGCGTCTACCCATCCCGTAACGTTCTTGCCCACCGGCAGCTTTCCGCAGCGGGCGGATGTATTTGTTATGCGGTATCGTCCCGCTACAAGGATTCCGTCGTACAGGTAATAGGTTCCGCTCACCGTGTTGCTCTTGGTCTTTGCCACGCTCGTGTAATACAGCGGGCAGTTTTTCAGTGTTACGGCGCGTCCGCCGGTTCCCGCTGTCGTACCTGCGCTGGCTGCTGCCGTCGTGCTGGCGGCACTGGCTGCCGGTTTCGTCGTCTCGTAGGTGCTGTCGTACTTCGTGGCGGTGCTGCTGGCGGTCTTTTCGTGTATCTGGATGCTGCCGCCCACCTGCCACGCATAAAACGGGTCGTCAATTCCGCTGGCTTCTATCTTGCAGGTAAATCCGTTGCGGTCGATCGTCCGCGTCGTTTTATCCACAAAATATTTTCCGTCTATCTCCGGCCCAAACCCACCGATCCGCACGTTGTTTCCGGCAAAAATCTCAAAGTTGCCACCAATGGTAAAGCTGATCTTCCGGCTTCCGTGGTTGGCATCGTTCAGTGCTGCCACCAGCTGCGCCGCGGCATCCGCAACGCTGGTGGCGTACTGGTTCAGGCTTTTGGTCCTCGTGCCGCCGCCCACACTGGCGGTAATGTCAATGTCCTTGTCTTGGTCCGTGTAGGCAAAGCTGCCGCCGGTGTAGGTCCCCGCCATGGTCGTTGTGTATCTAAAGCTGCCCGGCTTCATGGCCGTGCGCGGCACATCCTGCACCGCTCGCTTCCCCTTGTACCTCTCGCGGTCGTACACCCACAGCCGTTTTGCGTACACTTTCAAAACAAGGCCGTAGTCCTTGCACAGCTTTTGGTAAAACTCGCTGTCGCTCTCGTTTTGTTCGCGTTTTTCGATCTCGTGGTCGTCGCCGTCGTAGGCAAAGCCCAGCCCGTACCGCCCGGCAATGGTCGCGCCGATCTGCTGTATGCTGGTGCTTTTCCAAACGTCCGTTCGTTCGCGCTCGCTAAAATCCGTGTCGCTCGGCTTGCTCACGCCGCCCAGCGTCATGGTGCCCGGGGCATCGCTGTATTGCACATCATCCAGCACAAACAGGCCGCAATCCATGGTAAAACGGTCATTCTGCACATTCCAGTCAAGTCCGTTCACTTTCGGGTGCAGCGTTGCGCCCTTTTGCGGGAACCAGCTGTTCAGCCATTTCCCGTCCCTGGCATTGATCTGTATATCCACACTGTCGCATGTATCGCTGGCGCAGTCCGTGTAGGTAATGCTTTCAACATCCGGCCCCACTTCCTCGCTGATTGGCGTGCTGTTGTACCAAAGGCTTATCTCTGTGCGCCTTGCCTTTACGCTCGTTGCCATAGCTTATCCCTCAAATTTCCACGGCGGCAAAAAGCCACTCTTTTCTTCCGGCATGGCGGGGGTGGCAAGCACCACCCCCGCATCAAATCGGAAAACGTTGATCTTCGTTGGATTCTGCTGCATCAGGTAATCGGCGTACCGCTCTGCGCCGTACACCGTTTTGGCAATGCCGTCCCATGTGTCGCCGCTGATCGTCGTATAGCTCATCTTCTCCACCTCTTACCTGGCGTATGCCGTGCGCTGCTGCTTGCGCATCATCTCGTTGAACCACTGTTCAAACTGGTCTTTCGCGTCCGTCATGGCATTCATCATCACGTTGTAGTCGGCGTTGCCCTGTATTGTGATCTTCGGGCTGAACGTAAAGCTGCCGCCGCCCACCGTCACAGTTCCGCCGGGGGCAGGGGAGCCTCCGCCAATGTCGGCAACCTCCACGCGGTCCGTCGTCAGGCTTCCCGCACCGGCCACACTGGCCGCCTGCACCGGGTCAACGCCCAGCATTTGTCCGGCCTTCTGCCAGTTCGCAATGTTGGCGCTGCGCACGCTCGGGTCAAAGCTGATAACCGCTTCCGTGCCCGCTTCACCGGCAATGCTCACGCCGTCGGTAAATCCGCCCTTTGCCAGCATGGGTATGGTCGGCAGCTGCATACTAAAGCCCTTGCCGCCCACCACAGGCACCCACTCGGGTATCGTCGTCACGCTGCCAAGAATCGAGTTAATGCCGTTGATTGCACCATTGATAACGCCGATCACCGCATTGATGGGGATTTTGCACAGCTCCACCAGCGCCGAAAAAGCGTTGCTAAAGATAGACTTCACACCCTCCCAAGCGCTCGACCAGTTCCCAGTAAATACGCCCGTGATAAACTGGATCAATCCCTCAAATACGCCCTGGATGCTCGTTATCACATTCCCGATGCTTTGCGCGATCTGTGCAATCGCCGCAAGGATCGGCGGCCCCACCGTGCTTACCACGCTCAGGATCACCATAATGATGCTCTCAATGACCGGCAGCACCGCTTGTATGGCATTGCCTATCATGTTTGCTACGTTCATAACCGCCGTGCCGATGTTGGTAATGATCGGCCCAATCTGCGGTGCTATGGCGTTAAAGGCGTTCAGCAATCCCGGCAGCAGCGTTGTGCTTACCCATCCGAACACCTGCTCAAACATCGGCTTTACGGTCTGCGTGCCAAAGTTCACGATCTGCTGGAACACGCCGATCACGCTCTGTCCAATGCTTACGATGTTGTCAAATCCTGTTCCTGCGTTCTCGCCAAACATCCCCACAATCGCCGTGCGCACGCTTGCCAGATTTTCCGGGCTGAAAACCCCAACGATCTTGTCTTTTATGCCCGTGATCGTGTTTAAAAATCCGTCAAACACCGCAACGCCCTGCTCACCGAACACGTTGTTGATGATGCTGCGTATATCGTCCAGGTGTTCGCCCAGTAAACTTACCGCCGCCACAATGGACCCGATCACCGCTACCACCGGCAGCGCTGCCGAAGCGATCCCGCCGAACGCACTCAAAAACGGCGATACTGCCGTTGCAAGCCCGCCTGCCGCATTGCTCACCAGTCCGCCCGCCGCCTGTACAATCGGGTTTCCTGTAATTGCGCTTACTGCGTTTCCGGCTCCTGCCGCAAGGCTTCCTGCGCCGGATTTTATCAATCCTGCTGCCATGCCCAGCGGCCCTACGCCGTTTACCTGTGCCGTCTGGCGTGCCGCAATAAGCGTCTGCCCAATTCCCGTATTCGCCAGCGCACCGCCAATAGTCTGCACCGGGGCAGATTGTCCAATCGCGTGTAGCCCTGCCTGCGCCGCTTGCAGCGGCACTTGTACAAGCGGCATCTGCCCAAAGCTCTGTGCAAGTCCTGCTCCCGCCTGCTGCATCCACTGTACCGGCGCACTGCCGCTTATGGCGCTCCCCGCGCTTTGCAGAAGCACACCCGCTGTCGTTCCGCCTGTCATCTGCGCCGTTTGCCGCGCAGCCTGCACCGCTTGTCCAATTCCTGTATTCGCCAGCGCACCACCTGCCAGTGTGAACGGCTGACGGTTTGCCGTAAGCGCTCCGCCAATGCCGCCCAAATAGCTGCGCAGTCCGCCAAATATGCCACTTGCCGCGCCGCTCACAGCCTGCCCCGCCGGGCTTGCCGCTATGGCCTGCCGCATCGTCGGCATATAGTTCAAAAGTCCCGGCGTTGTCGCCGCTTGCTGCGCAAGGCTTGCATTGCTGTTTCCGCCCATGATGGTGTTTTTCAGCATCGCCCATCCTGCGCCCAGCACGCCGCCCCTTGTACTTCCTGCTGCCGTTGCAAAGTTGCTCGCGGTATTTACTGCACTTCCCGCGTTCGCTACGCCTCCCGTGATCCGGCCCAGCAGCGCCGCTCCGATGCTTTGTTTTCCGTTGCCTGTCGGGTTTCCGGCCACAGCATTGATCGCGCTGCCCAGCAGCCCGGCTCCGCCCTTCACCACGCCGCCCACGCCCTTGGCGGCCATTTCGGCCTGCGGTGCAATGCTCATTGCGGCAAAGGCTCCGGCCACACCGGCCAGTATCTTTGCCACCTTTTCGCCGTTCTGGTTCAGGTAGTCAAGCCCCTGCTGGATGTAGGGCATAGCGCTTTGCATGGCATCGCCCAGCGCCGTCACGCCCTTCGTCGCAATGTCGGCCAGCGTGCTTGCAAGCTGTGTCAGCTGCGGCATATTCTGCCGCAGTCCGTTCATCATGTCGATAGCCAGCGTAGCAAACTGCTTTTTCACCGGCAGGAATTGTTCGCCAATGTCCTGCATCAGCGCCGTTTTTGCGTTGCTCATCATCATGTCAAGGCTTTCCGTTGTGCTTGCCTGTATGATGAACTCGCGTTGCATAGACCCCGTGTATTTCTCCGGGTCCTGCACATCCTTTAGCGCCTGTTCGTAAACATCCATGTTGTTCACTACTTTAGCGCCGCCCTCAATGGCCCACTGTCCAAACAGGGTAGATAGTGCCGCAACCTTGCGCTCGCTCGGCATCTGCTTTATGGCGTCAAACACTTGCAGCATGGTCCCCACGCCGTCACTCTGCATGGATTTTGCCACGCCCTCGGCGCTCAAACCCAGTTCTTCAAACATTTCCTTCTGGGCTTTCGTGGCGCTCTCGCCTTTGCTCAGGTTCGTGTACATGCGGGTAATGCTGGTTCCCACGCGGTCCGTTGCAACGCCCGTTGCCTGCATAGCCGTTGCCAGTGCCGCAGTAGCCGCCGGGTCAAGTCCGGCGATCTGGCCCATGCTTGCCGCCTTGTTCACGCTCTCGGCGATCTCTGCAGCCGTTGTCGCATTGTTCGCGCCCAGGTAGTTGATCTGGTCCATCAACTGCATAACCTGGTCGTGGTTAAAGTTGAACGCCTTTTCCCACTTTGCCATGTACTGGCCCGCGGTATCATCGTCCAAGTCCATTGCCGTTGCTGCTGTAGCCGTGTCTTTCAGGATGCTGGTGTTCAGCTGTACGTCCACATCCATACCGCTCTGTCCCAGTGCCGCGCTCATGGTTGCGATCTGCTCCGTGGTTCGCGGTATCTGTGTACTCAGGTCTTGGATGTAGTCTGCCATTGCGCCGTAGTTTTCTTTGAACGTTTTCCCGTTCGCGGCTGTCTCGTCGCTCACATTGCCCAGGCTGTCGGCCAGGCCGTCCACATAGCGGGTCACGGGTGCCATCTGGCTTTCAAATTTTTCCGCTTCCTTGGTGCAGTCCGCAATGCCTTTCACGGCAGCCACCGCGGCCACGCCCATTGTTACCAATCCTACACGGCCAATGGTTCCCAGCGTAGCGCTCAACGTGCTTACCTGCTTCTGCGCCTGGCTGATCGCTGCCTGCAAACTTGGGTCAACCTTGCCCGCAATCTTGATCGCAAGCTCTAATTCCGTAGTTTTTGCCATTCTGCCGCCACCTCATTGTTGATCTCTATAAAATCCCGTACCGGCAGTTTCAAGTAAAACTCAATGCTTGTCATCGTGGCCCCGGCAAGGCGCACCGCGCATTTGCGTAGTCCCTTGCCGCCGCCTTTTACTCGAAAAAACGGTTGCCGTTCATTGCGTTCTTGATGTGCGTTGCTTCCGCAAGGGGCATCCCGGTAAAGAACTCCTTGTCCATGCCGCTGGCCCGCGCCGCCATAAGGCAGCAGTACAGGTAGTCCAGCGCCGGTTCTGCGGCCACATGGCCCGCAGCGGCAAGCTCGTTCTCCGCCTGCGCCATATCCAGCACAGTCAGCTCCGCCGCGCCGCTCATGTCCACTTCCTTGTAGGTCTTGCCCTTGTAGGTGTACGGCGCTTTCAGCTTCAGCACCGTGCCTTTGTCCTCGTCGGCGTCGCTCGTCATAAACTCGGTAAAGGCACCGCGCACCTTGCGGGCCGCGCCCACCGGCAGCAGTTCAAAAAATTCAATGGGCAGTCCCGCCGCCTTGGCGCACAGTCTTGCAATGTAGGCCGTGCTTCTCTCCGGCAGGATCACCGTGCCCGGCTGGCCTGTCAGTGCCAGCTGTGCGTCAATGGCGTCCTGCACCGTCAGCTTGTCAAGGCCGTTCAGGTCAATTTCGCCGTACTCCGTGCCCTCAAACACATAGGGCTTTGCCAGCTTGATAATGTCCATCGTCTTGTCCTTTCTGCTCAAAAAAGCCGCCCATTCCTGGGCGGCTCCTGCTTTGCATCTATAACCACCCCGCGCACCTCACGCGGGGCACCTAAACCCACCCACACAAAATCCGTCTTAGGTCAGCGCGGCAATACCGGCCAGCATATCGCTGCCGTTCACCTTGTACACGCCGTTCAGCTTGTCCACCTCAACGACCTGCTCACCATCCACCTCGATCATGTAGTAGGTCAGTTCCAGCGTGGTTTCGGCGTCCATGGCGTCGCCCTTCTTCACGGTGCCGGGGTTAAACTCCTTCACGCGCCCGCCCATCACAATGCGCAGGCCCTTAAAGGCATAGCCGCCGGTCTTGTCGTACACCTGCTGGGCCGCACGCAGCGTCAGGTTTACCGTGTTCAGCGGGTTCATCAGGTCCGTTGCGCTGGAATACAGCGTGTTGAATTTCAGCTTGGCTTCCAGGCTTTCAAACTGCCCAATGGTCGGGCTGTCGATCTCGCCGCCAACACCAACGCCCTCAATGGTGCTGGTTTTCATCTTGATGCTGGGCAGCTCCACCTCGGCGGCAAGGCCGATCATCTTGTTACCGTCCTGGTAAACGTTGTAGTCGTTTACCTTTTCGGGGATGTAGTTGTTAGAAATCATCGCTCTTTACCTCCTTGCCATCAGCCGCCCAGCGCATCAGCCAGCGCGTCCGGGTCAAACTCGATCACATCGTCGATTTCCTCCGCCGGGGTGAACGGGGTCATGCTCTGGTGGAACACGATCTTGCCGTTCAGCAGGTCGGTGGTGGGGTTGTCGGCATCCATAAACGCAATGCTGTATGCAGCACAGATCCCGCGGGAAACAAAGCTGTTGCCGCGGATGTTCTCGCTGTCAACAATGCTCTCGATCAGGCGGCGGTTCATCACCTGTCCGATCTTCGGCGTGTATGTCAGGATAAACGTGTTCGCCGCCCAGTTCATAAACCGGCGGATGTTGATCCAGCGGTCCTTGGGGTCGGTGTTGCCGGGGTAGGCGGCAGTGTT
>OLOM01002255.1_pt1 | contig 11941 bp, 10 predicted proteins | sample 1672531 | NCBI WGS metagenome assembly OLOM01 (sample SAMEA3136696, study PRJEB25190) | human gut metagenome | reverse complement strand
GCGAAGTTCGCCAACAAATCAGTTGACAAAACTATAGGAACACCCCCCGACCTCTCCGAAGGCCGCCGCGGGGACAAGGCCCGCGACGAGCGCCGCCGAGGCGAGGACCGCCAGCGCCTTGCGAGCGCCTTTATCTATAAGAGTACGTCGCATGATTCCCCATTTCATATAGTGCTTTCGAATACGCGCATCAGAAGACAGGCTACCCGGAAGCTTTTCGACGATGGGATGGTACCACTCTTGCAGGCCGCCGGTCAGCAGAGTAGTCCATTTTGGCGACCACGGCGACAGGTAGGGTCGCGCGACATATGCGCAAAATCAGTACTCCACCCCTTCGCGCGACGGGACGGTCATAGCCAAGACGGCGCTGGGCATGCCCGACGCGCTGCTTGCGGTGGCCGACGGGCCGCCCGAGATAGAGGCCGCCAGGTCGCTCGCCGCGCAAAGGGACTTTTGGGACTGCGAGAGCACGCGCAGCAAGAACAGGCTCCGCAGCATATGGGGGTGCGGACGAATAGTTGGACCATTCGGTCCGGTTAGGAGTTCGCGTGTACAGTCAATCCGCAAGAAAAAAGGCCCTCGAGATGCTGGCGCTCACCGGTGACTTCGAGAAGAGCGCCAGGATGTCCGGCATCTCCGGCAGGACCCTGCGCCGTTGGGCTGCAAACGCGGCCGGGCCGCAGCAGAGGACCTGCGGAGCCAAGTTCGAGCCCTACGGCGACGAGGTCCGGGGCAAGGCGATGGAGATGGCGCGAAAAGGCGCATCTTGCAGGGGCATCGCGGAAGCGCTCGGCATCGGAAGCCCCGATGTTGTACGCTATTGGCTGAAAGGCGGCGGAACGAAGGGGGCGCGGATGAGCGGCCGGGCAAGGACACCTGAGGGCGACGAGCCCGCATACGCCGGCTTCGAGGGCGGCCTCGAGGAGAGGATCCGGCAGCTCGAGCTGGAGAACGACATCCTGAGGGGAGCCGTCGACCTTTTAAAAGCAGGGAGCCTCGGCTCGATGAGCAACATGGAGAAGACCGCGCTGATCGACAAGCTGAGGCTGGAGTCCGACCGCCCCTTAAGAGAGCTCACCGATTCCTTGAGGATCTCGAAGAGCTCCTATGAGTACTGCCGCGCGAAGCTGCGCGCGAAGGACAGGCACGCCCAGCTCAGGATCGACATCAGGAGGATATTCGACGGCGCCGGCGGCACGCGGGGCTACCGGTACGTGCACAACGAGCTGCGGGAAGGCGGCGTCGTCGTCAGCGAGAAGGTCGTGCGCAGGCTGATGGCCGAAGAGGGCTGCAAGGTTGCCTACCTGAAGAGGAAGCGGCGCTACAACTCCTACAAGGGGGAGATATCGGACGCGCCCCCCAACCTGGTGAGGCGCAACTTCCACGCGGACGCACCGAACAAGCTGTGGCTCACCGACATCACCGAGTTCAAGCTGCCCAGCGAGGAGAAGGCGTACCTCAGCCCGGTCATCGACTGCTACGACGGCCTCGTCGTGGCATGGCGGATCGGAAGGCGCCCGAACGCGGCGCTCGCCAACGGCTCCCTGGAGGACGCGTGCGGGACGCTCTCCCCGGGCCAGCACCCGGTCTGCCACTCGGACAGGGGATGCCATTACAGATGGCCCGGCTGGATCGGCATATGCGAGGGAAACGGCCTGACCCGGTCCATGTCGAAGAAGGGCTGCAGCCCGGACAACTCGGCTTGCGAAGGCTTCTTCGGCCGCCTCAAGAACGAGTTCTTCTACTATCGGGGCTGGGATGGCGTCACCGTGGACTCGTTCATGGAGCTGCTGAACGAGTACATCGTTTTCTACAACGAGCGCCGCAAGAAGCAGTCGCTCGGCTGGATGAGCCCCATGCAGTACCGGATAAGCAAGGGATTGGTCGCTTAGGCTGGTCCAAGGAATTGTCCGCACCCCCGCTTTTGAAGCTGAACGCTTACTCTGCTCCTCTTTTCTCCATCGATCAAAAGTGGCTGCGGAAATCCCAAGAAGGCGCGCAGTCTCCTTTCGGGTAATCTCGCCTTTCTGGTAGATATCCCTTATCTTCGCGAAATGCTTGGGCTTTTCGAGTTTGGGCCTGCCAAATCGAACCCCTCTTGCTTTTGCCGCCTCTATTCCTTCGGCCTGTCGTTGCCTGATGCTTTCACGTTCTATCTGGGCTACATATGATAGCAGCCGAAGCGTCAAATCAGCAACGAACGCAGCCGTGACCCCTTCTTGCGTCTGACGCGTATCCAGGAGAGGCATGTCAAGCATCACAATGGCAGCCTGCTTGCCCTTGGTGCCCCGTCGCCACTCCTCGAGGAGCTCGTTGTAGTCCCTCCCAAGCCTGTCAATGCTTTTCGCGACAAAACATCCCCGGCTTTATTCTACTCATCAGCTTTTGGTACTCTGGACGCTTGAAGTCTTTACCGCTTGCTTTGTCGGTGTAGATGCGGTTCGTGGGAACTCCGAATCCCAAGAGGGAATCAATTTGCCTATCCGGGTTTTGCTCACGTGAGGAAACCCGTGCATACCCAAAACCCTTCCTTCCACAGCCTCTCCCTTCGTAAGCCTATTGGCCAAGGGGATAAATCCTCAGCAACCAGGCCGCACAAGATATTTTTTTGATTCTCCCTGACGCAAATATGCGCATACTACGGCGGTTCATTTGTTTGAAAAGCGATCACATCTGCGCGTAGCGAACCCTTTATATTTTCAGTTTCTTCTGAGTCCTCAAGAACAGCATCGGATTTTGCTGTGCATTTTGGCAGTCTGTGGCACCAAAAGCTACGTTGCTCGGAAGCTCGGCCTGCTTCAGCTCCAACCAGGCGTTGACAATATCGCCGGCGCAGACCCGAAGTCGCATCCCCCTCTTGGGTATCTGTGGCAGGATCTTGCAAGACTCTTACGGTTTCAAGCTTGCTTGGGATGCGGACATGGATTCGTCGTTCATGCGGTGCGATAGCGAGATCTAGAATCGCCCATTGCGCGACTTTCCTTCTCCGTGAATGAGAAGTTTCGATAGATTCGTCATCGTTGGAGCTTGCCGCTTGCTGGCGATAATAGTAGGTGCCATGATGTTGTTATTTATGGTATGCTTTACGTAAAGCACGAAGGGAAGATGCCATGTCGAATGATGCGATGCTAAATGTCAGGCTGGACAAGACTTTGAAAGAGCACGGCTGCCAGGTTCTGGAGAGAAACGGTGCCTCGGTGAGCTCTCTTGTGCGATCGGCGTTCGAGTACATGGATAAAAACCAGGCGCTCCCCCCCGATCTCTTCCCTGAAACCAGGTCCCTTGCCAGCAAAAGGAGGCGCTTGGTCCGCTGCGCTGCGGGCGCGTATCCCGTCGCAGATGGGTTTGACTTCGAGAGCGCGCGGGCAGAGTATCAAAGTGCAAGAGCGGCGAAAACCGCTCAGGGGGTTCGCTAATGAAAGTTTGCTTCGATGCGTGCGTGGTGGTAGACATCCTTGGGGCTACGGATGATTTAGAGGATTCGTTTTCTGCCTACGACATTACCTGCTTGAAGGATTGGGAGCCATGTGTTTGCACGAGCACTATGGGCATCATCGTCTATGTGCTTGCTGCGCGCAAGCTCAAACCCCGCGCGCAGGCGCGAGGCGCGGCAGGCGATATCGGGGAACTTTTCGATGTGATCGACCTGACCGCCGCCGACTGCGCAGCGGCCTACGAGAGCTCCATGGCAAACTACGAGGATGCACTGGTTGCCTTCTCGGCCAAAAGGGCTGGCGTCGATTTGATTGTCACGCGCAATAAGCGAGATTTCGCGAAATCCCCCGTTTCCGCCATGACGCCCCGTGAGTTTGTCGAGGCGTACAAGCCAGCGGATTATCGATACAGTCTGGTAGAGCTTTAGTGCGTCGAAAAAGCTCGAGCTTCTGTATACGGAGACGTTCGTCCGCCGCAGCCTCTTCCCTGCCCGACGGTTTCAGAGAAGCAAGCGCGGCCCGTGCGGTTGATGGTGTCGTCCGCGAGCATCGGGCAGCAGAATCCCGCATCGTCATTGCTTGCGTCGCGCTGTATGCGGAAAACTCAATGCCTTCCTTTTCCAGTCTTGAATTAATTCGTTCGCACAAGGTGTGTTTCTTTCTATTATATATATAATAGAATAATTCTAAGCGTATATTATATTGGTATGCGATGTATTTGAAGTTCCACGTCGACCGCGAGAAGGTAGGTGGAGAATCCGCATATGGACCTGACCCAAATCAAATACTTCCACGCCATCGCCAGGCATCAGAGCATCGCGAGGGCCTCTGATGAGCTTTTCGTCTCTCAGCCCGCTCTCTCGAAATCCCTTGCGCGCCTCGAAGACGAGCTGGGCGTCCAGCTTTTCGAGCGCTCGGGCAAAAGGCTTCATCTGAACGAGCGGGGCGAGTTCTTCTTAGAAAGCACGAAGCGTATTCTGCGCGATTTGGAAATGAGCGCGCAGTCCCTGAAGCACGGCGCGGCAAACAGGGCCGATACGCTTCGTGTCGCCGTCTTTGGGCCGCAGAATTTCGCCATCTCCTGCCTGAACGCCTATATGCACCAAAACCCCAACGTGCGCATCGATCTGGAGGCGCGCCGGCTGGGCGAGACGACCAATTTATTGCGGCGGTTCGATTTGGTGTTCTACCCTGCCGGCCCGAGCTTCTCGGATATCGCGGGCATCCCGTACGCCCGCACCGAGTTCTGCGCGCTGGTGCCGGAAGGCCATCCGCTGGCCGATCGGGAACGGGTGGAGCTCGCCGAGCTTAGTCGGGAGCCGTTCGTCTTCACGAACACGACGGAAGGCGAATACGCGCAGCATCTGGCGCTGTGCGCCGAGAGCGGGTTCTATCCGCGCATTCGCGCGGTGACAACCAGCGGTCTGGCCCAAAACGCGTTCATTAAAAGCGGCTTGGGCATCGGCTTTTCCAACACGCTTGCCCAGGCGCGTCCCAAGCCGGGCTTGCGCCGCATCCCGCTTGACGCCCCAGGGTTACATCAGACGCTGTGCATCGCGTCGCGCCCGGTCTCGCTGCTGTCGCGCGGGGCCCGCGACCTGCTTTCCCATACGGTGGGTTTTCTTTTGGCCGATGCGGGCGAGGATATACTGAATACATTCGATGCCAATTAGGTTCTTACGCCAAAAGACAAAGCTGGGGAATCCGGACACCGCCGAGAGGTACACAGTAGGCGCCTCAGCGCGCATGCCGCTTCCGTAAGCTATTAACTTAAAGTTATCAACTTATAGGCTAAATGTCATTTCGTTTTTTCTTCTTGTGAAACTATAATTCTTATAGTAGGCTAATCTAATTCAGCTATAACCGTTTCAAATCTTCAGGAGGATACATGAAACTAATTACCCGTCGACGCGCCATCGGCCTGTGCGTGTCCGCAATGTTGGCCCTCAGCCTTGCCGGCTGCGCCTCCCAGGGTGCTGGCTCCGCATCGGGCGATGCAAGTGCGCCCGCATCCGCTTCTGGCCCCGTCATGGTCAAGGACATGAAAGGCGCCGATATTCTTGCCGAAGGCGAGGCCAAAAACATCGTTACTGCCAACTCTGTTGCCACCCAGATGGTCCTCATGCTGGGCGGCGAAGATGCCGCTGCGACCTTGGGCGCCGGCTTCAACAACGCCCAAGGCAGCCTGAATGCCAATATGTTTCCCGGCTTGGGCGACAAGCGAACCGTCACGCGCGACGACTGCACGGTCGAAAACATCGCCGCCATCGATCCCAGCATGGTTGTTATAGACAACGACGACATCGTAAAGAGCCTGCGTGACAGCGATATTCCCGCGGCATTCGCCTCCGTGGGATCCCCTGAGACCATCAAGCAGGCCCTGCAGATCATCGGCGACTGCCTGGGCGGCGATGCCGCCGCGAAGGCCGCCGACTACGGCACGTATTATGACGCTATCCTGGCAAAAGCGACCGACAAGGCCTCCAAGATCGCCGACGCCGACAAGCCGCGTGTTTTGTACCTGCGCAGCGAGACTCGGGCCTGCGGCGAAAAATCCATGCCCGACAGCTGGATTACCGCCGCCGGTGGCAGAAACGTCGGCATCGAGATGGGGCTTTCCGGCGCGGGCGGAGGAGAAGTGACCGCCGAGGCCATCCTTGAGGCCGACCCCGATATAATCATCTGCGAGAAGGCCGACTGCGCCGATGCCCTGAAGAGCGACGCAAAGTACTCTGAGCTCAAGGCCGTAAAGAGTGGTGCTGTCTACCAGGCCCCTGTTGCCACCGCCGTATGGTCCATGGGCACAGCCGAAGCTCCCTTGATGGTTTGCTGGGCCGCCAAGACCATCAACCCCGCCGCCTTCGCCGACATGGACATCGAGGCAGAGACCTTAAGCTTCTTTAAGACCTTCTACGGCTATGAGCTCTCCGGAGCCGAACTGGACGCCATTTTCCATCGCTGATATGCGAGATTCGAGGAGAGAAACCATGGGCAAGGGGTACAAGGGCTGGCTTGACTGGCGCGAGATTGAGCTGCACAACGACTGGGGGCTGCGGGAGAAGACAGACGCCATGGGCGAGGTCTGGAACGATGACGCCGACTCCTGGGATTCTCGCTGGAAGTCCGATGAGGAGTTCACTAAGGCCCAGGCCGCCGCGCTCGAGCTTCTCCCCACCGACACCGTATTGGACCTGTGCTGCGGTGCGGGCCCCCTGACGGTAAACGTGGCGCCCCGCGTGGCGAAGGTGATAGCGCAAGATTACGGGCGAGACATGCTGGCACACGTCCGCGAAAACTGCGAGGCGCGTGGTGTCTCCAATGTGGAAACGCTTCAGGGCAACTGGTATTCCATGGAGCCGGGAGTTGATCTTCCTGTTTGCGACGTCGCCATTACACGCTGGTCCCCGGCGCAAGGCGACATTCTTAAGATGAGCTGCTGCGCCAAGCGCCAATGCTATTCGCTGATGACCTGCGAGCCTGAGTTCGCGGAAGGCGGTTTCCAAAACAGCGGGTATTGGTGCCGCAGCACGGTGGATGAAAGCCAGAATCCCACACCGCGCCCCTGTAATCGCAAGTACGGCTTCAACGTGCACTTCAACCTGCTGTACGATCATGGAGCAAACCCCACCATCTCTTATGTGACCAAGAGCAAGACAACTACGGCCGACACAAAAGAGGAGCTTGTGGGAAAGCTTATGAAGGCGGCGCGTTCGCCCAAGGGTGCAGGTGAGGTCCCGGCAGGCTTGCTTGCCCTCCTTGAGCGAGGAATGAGGCAGGACGAATCGGGGATATGGGTTCACGAGGCGTCTATGAAAATCGCCGTTCTCGGATGGGATCCGCGCGATGTCAGGTACTAGCAGCGCCACGCGACCGCTTCCGGCGGTGCTTGCTGTGCTGGCCGCGGCTGTGGTCGCGGCCAGCGTCTGCGCGCTGGGCATCGGGGCCTTCCCCATCCCCTTGGAAACCGTGTGGGATATTCTTTTATCAGCTGCGACGGGTGACGAGCGTGGAGGCACGGCCATGATGCAAAACGTCGTGATGGAGGTGCGCCTGCCCCGCATCCTTGCAGCTCTTCTGGTAGGTGCCGCGCTGGCAGTCGCCGGCACGGCGTACCAGAGCATCTTTCGCAACCCTTTGGTGTCCCCCGACTTGCTCGGCGTCTCCGGCGGCGCCTGCGTGGGCGCCGCCGGCGCCATATTGCTGGGTGCGGGCTTGGTAGCGGTGCAGTGCGCGGCTTTCGTGGGCGGCATTGTCGCCGTGACCGCAACGCTTGCCATCCCGCGCATCATCAAGAAGGAAAGCACCATCGCGCTGGTGTTATCCGGCGTTATCGTGAGCGGTTTTTGCGGCTCGATTCTGGGCCTGGTGAAGTACGTCGCCGACCCCGAGGAGACGCTTCCCACTATCGTCTACTGGCAGATGGGCAGCCTGACCAAGGTGAATTTCGGCACACTGGCCTATATCGCCCCGGTTATCTTGGCGGCCATCGCGGTTGTGCTTGCTATGCGCTGGCGCATCAACGTGCTGTCATTGGGCGATCATGAAGCGAAGGCATTGGGCGTGAACCTGCGCCGCGAGCGCGCGGCTATCATCGTCGCCGCCACGCTGCTTACCGCAAGTGCTGTGAGCCTGGCGGGGACCATTGGCTGGATCGGCCTGGTCCTTCCCCACCTGGCCCGGTTCATCGTGGGTCCCAACACGGCCCGCTCACTGCCCGTTGCCTGCATCATGGCTGCGGGCTTTCTAGTGATTGTGGACACACTGGCGCGCTTCAGCGGAACCGAGATTCCTCTGGGGATTCTGACCGGCTTCATCGGAACGCCGTTTTTTATCGTGCTGTTGGCCAAGCAGAGAGGCACGCTGCTATGAGCGCGCTTGTCGTTCGAAACGATTGCAGCGAAGTGGATGAGCGGCCGTTTATGCAGGTTGCTGGCGTGCATTTCGCATACACATCATATGCGCCCGTGCTGAAGGGGGTGACCTTCGACGTGCACCGCGGCGAGATGATCACGCTTTTGGGTCCCAACGGTGCGGGCAAGTCGACGTTGCTGAACTGCATGATGAACTTGCTTTCGCCGCAGCAGGGCCATGTCTCGATTAAGGGCCGCCCGGTGAGCTCCATGAGCCAAAAGGAGATCGCCCAGCTCGTTGCGTATGTCCCCCAGCACGTGGACGTGGCTTTCGCCTACACGGTGCGCGATTACGTGGTTATGGGCCGCGCCCCCTTCATCAAGATGTGCACGTCTCCTAGCAAGGAGGACTATGCCTTGGTCGACCGGGCGCTTGAGCGCCTGGAAATCGAAGACTTGCGAAACCGCGTCTACTGCGAGCTGTCGGGCGGTCAGCGCCAGCTGGTGGATGTCGCTCGCGCCTTGGTCCAGGGCCCGCACCTGATCATGTTCGACGAGCCCACCAGCGCCCTGGACTACGGAAACCAGGTGAGGGTGCTGGAGCTGGTGCACGCGCTTTCGCGCGACGAGGGCTACGCCATCATCATGACCACCCATAACCCAGACCACCCCATACTGCTGGAGAGCTCCGTGTGCTTACTGGATCGTAAGGGCGTGTTGCGCAAGGGCTCTGTTGACGAGATCATGCAAGAGGATATCCTGGCAAGCGTGTATGATGCGCCCCTTATAATCCGCGATGTGCAAGACGCCCGCCGCCGCGTGTGCATCACCCCGCGGTTTATATAGCTTGATCTCTGAAGGCATGGGCGCATCTGCGCGCAGGGGGCGCTTCTGCCCGAAGGGGATGCCCCGAGCATGCATATCCTGAAGCCCGAAAACGAAAGGGACTACCTGGGCTGCGCGGAATCAGAGGCGTGGGCGATGCGCGCGGCGAGAAAAGCCGCCCGTTGCTCGCGTGCGGCGCTGCTCGAGCTTGCTGGCGCGCCGCCGACCCTCGTCGTGGAGCGCTACGACCGCACGGGACAAGGTGCATTGGAAGGCATAAAGCGAATACATCAGGAAGATGCCTGCCAGGCCCTGGGGCTTGACCCGGCAAGAAAGTATGCGGATGCGAAAGATCCCAAGGGTGACAATCCGACGTACAAGGCGATTGCCGGGCTTCTCTACGCGCATGCGGAAAGGCCGACCGAGGAGGTTGAGGAGCTTTTGCGTCAGATGGTGGTGAATATCGCCTTGGGCAACTGGGACGCCCATGCCAAGAACACGTCATTTCTCTATGCGAGGCCCACGGTCCCCACTGTCGCGCCGATGTACGATGTTGTGCCTATCTCGGAAGTGGAGCCGCGCACGGGCTGCCTTTCGATGAGGGTGAACGGGATAATTCGGCCAAAGGATTTGTCGGGACGGGATGTGATAGATGAGGTTGCCAGCTGGGGCCTGAGTCGCGTCGTGGCGGAGAAGGTATGTGGTTCATGTCTCAAGAATCTGGTCGAAGGCATAAGGGAGGCCTCTCTTGCCTACCCCGTTGCGGCGGCGCGCCATGAAAAAGCAGCGCTTGAGCGCATCGAAAAACTGCGGTCAGACGGCCTCGGTGCAGAGTAATACGTTCGGAGGGCGCCTCATGAAATGCCTGCCTAAGGCTTGATGGCGTTTGAAGCGGCATGACGGAAATGAAGAAACTTGCCGATATCGGCAATAAACAACGTTGTTTGCTATAATAATTCCGTCAGTTTTTGCCGATACGAGGGTGCAGCCATATGGGGTTTCTTTCCGCAGCCGAGATAGCCGAGATCTGGGGCGTCTCCGAGAGGAGCGTTAGGAACTACTGCGCCCAGGGCCGCGTGCCCGGGGCCTTCATCACGGGGAAGACCTGGAACATACCCGCTGATGCGGCAAAACCCGCCCGCTCGAACGCGAAGGAGCAAGCGCCCTATCCCCTGCTCACGCGCCTTCGAGAGGAGAAGGCGTCCGGGACCAAGGGCGGCATCTATCACAAAATACAGGTCGAGCTCGCCTACAACTCCAACCGCATCGAGGGAAGCAGGCTGTCGCTCGACCAGACCAGGCTCATCTTCGAGACGGCCACGATCGGCGCCGGCGACGAACCCGTCCGGGTAGACGACATCCTGGAGGCCCAAAACCACTTTCGCGCCGTCGACTACGTCATCGACCATGCGCAACAGCCCCTGTCCAAGGGAATGGTAAAGGAGCTGCACCGCATCTTGAAGGCGGGCACGACCGACTCGGCCAAGGACCGGTTCGCCGTCGGCGGCTACAAGCGCCTGCCCAACGAGGTGGCAGGCCGCAAGACAACGCAGCCCGAAGACGTCGGCCGGGAGGTAAGCGCCCTTCTGGAGGCATACGATTCCCGCAAAAAGCACTCCTTTTCCGACATCCTCGGCTTCCACGTGGCCTTCGAGCGCATCCACCCCTTCCAGGACGGCAACGGCCGCGTGGGCAGGCTCATCATGTTCAAGGAGTGCCTTGCCAGCCGCGTGGTGCCGTTCGTCATCGCCGACAACATGAAGGCCTTCTACTACCGGGGGCTCTCGGAGTGGGATTACGAGCGGGGGTTCCTTACGGATACCTGCCTGGCCGCGCAGGATCGGTTCAAGGCGATGCTCGACTACTTCCGGATTCCGTACGATCCGGAGTAATCTACCGCGACGAAGACGCTTTCCTACCCACACTGCCCCAAGATTCTCATTGAGTGAAAATGCAACATGTGACATAATCACTAAATGAAAATCAAAAGGAGGCGGACATGGAAGTGCGCAGGGACAGATACCTTGACAGCCTGGTAGACAGGATGCACAACGGGATGATCAAGGTGATCACGGGGATCAGGCGCTGCGGCAAGACGTACCTGCTGTTCGAGCTTTTCGGCGGCCACCTCAGAGGCGAGCTCGGAGTAGACGACGACCATATCATCGAAATCGCGTTGGACGAGGAGGCGAACAGAGCCCTGCGGGACCCGGGCGCGCTCGACGCCTACCTGCGGTCAAGAATCGCCGACAAGGCATCGCGGTACTACGTCATGCTCGACGAGGTGCAGTACGCGATCTCCGACAATGAGCTGCGTAGAGACGAGCCGCCCCGCCTCTACGGCGTGCTCAACGGGCTGCTGCGCATGCGAAACGTCGACGTCTACGTGACGGACAGCAACTCCAAGCTGCTGTCCACCGACGTCATGACGCAGTTTCGTGGGAGGGGCGACGAGGTCCGCGTGCGCCCGCTCTCCTTCTCCGAGTTCATGCAGGGCTTTAAGGGGGACAGGTACCAGGGATGGGCCGAGTACGTCGTCTTCGGCGGTATGCCGCTTCTTTTGGGCATGCGCACCGACGAGCAGAAGTCCCGCTATCTGGAGCGGCTGTTCTCCGAGACCTACCTGAAGGACGTGGTGGCCAGAAACAAGGTGGCGAAAACCCAGGAGCTCGAGGATCTGGTGAACGTTTTAGCCTCATCCATCGGCTCGCTCACCAACCCTCCCAAGATCGAGGCGACCTTCAAAAGCGTTTTGGGCTCGAAGATCACCGCGAGCACCATCTCGGCCTACATCGGCTATCTTGAGGAGTCCTTCCTCATCGAAGAGGCCCG
>OLOM01002254.1_pt1 | contig 11943 bp, 6 predicted proteins | sample 1672531 | NCBI WGS metagenome assembly OLOM01 (sample SAMEA3136696, study PRJEB25190) | human gut metagenome | reverse complement strand
TATATTATAGACCGAGATTTTAGTTAAACGCAAATTTGCATTATGTGCCACAAAAAAAGACCTCCCGCCAAAGCAGGAAGTCTAGTGTATGTTCTTTTTTTAGAGACTAAGCAAATTTTTCAACCAGATTTTGAGGAAACATTTTTGTTTTTCAACCAGAGCACAAAAAAAGAGTGAGTTACTCACAACCCACTCAATATTCGTTTTTCAACCAAAGATTTCGGTTAGCCAGAAAAAACGTGTCAATGGTTCGAAAGTTCAGACAATTTTGCCATTTAGAGGGACTCTAAACGTTCCAAAATCCTTAACTTAATGCCATTGACCATATGCTTCCCACACCTGCTGAAATAATGATTCAAGTTCATCTCCAACATCCGGCTTAGTAGCAACTTTAGGAATTTCATGCCATCCGCAGCTTCCGTTACAAGCATACCTGCAGAAATACCATCTTTATTACGGATATTTTCACATCCAGTATAGCCATTCTCATGCAGATAAGGAATTTTACCACAGATATATTCTTAAAGCCTGTTAATGTTTTAAACATTTCAACACCATATTTTTTCAGCCACGAATATCCCTGTTTTTTAAATATGAATTCACTGCAATGAGTGCAAGACCGAGAAGACCAATGATCACCATAACTTCAGTTCCTGTAACAACATGAATGCCTGTTGGAACACCTGCGGTTTTTGTATTTGTAACTGTCACAGAAAGATTTCCATCTTCTTCTGCTGTCGTGTATGTCGTCCTGTATCCCTCTTTCGAGTAGTTCTTTTCAGAAACACCATACTCACTTGCGATACGCAGGGAGGCTACTTCATTATCGGTTAGACCAGAGAATGTAATTGTTTCACCATGCTTCAGAATGAAGTTTGCAATACCTGTAGAGCTTACTTGTGTGTACGCTGGTGAACCGTCAGGCTTTGTTGTTGTGATTGTTTTGCCATACAGAGTTGCTGGCATCTGAGCTGTGAAGCTGAAAGTCTTTGACTTGTCACCCATGTTTCCAGCTACTGTCTTTGTAATACTCAAAGAGTGAGTTTTGAAATATTTATTCGTGAAGTCAGCTTTTGCTGCGCCTGACTTCACCGTTGCTTCTTCTGAAGTCAGTGACTTGGCGGCATCTGCAGAGCTTGTGCTTAATACAGTGTCATCTGCCTTGACTGTGCAGCTTGCCTTGTAGTCAGGAGTGCCTGTTTCTGTGACAGTAAACTTTGCACCTGCTGGAACCCCTGCGATATCAAGCTTTTCTCCGTCCTTCAGAAAGAATGTCTTTGTCGCATATCCATCAGCATCAGCAATGATTCTGCCAGCTGCACTTGTATTGATCGTGCTGTTAGGCTTCAGGCCCGTAAACTCAATCGTAAACTCAAACGGTTGATCTGTTGCAGCACCTTCAACGGTTTTACTTACTGTGATCGTAGATTTTGTTTCCATCACATCATCAAAAATCAGAGTTTTTGTATTTTCAGCAGCAATCGGTTCAGCATGTGTAGAAAGATCTTTACATACGACCTTGTTTGCATCTGCTGAATGAGCAATGTTGTCGGCCGTGGATTCCACTGTATATGAAGTTACGGAATCCTTTGCACCAGCCTGGGTTGCAACTGCTGTTGAACCATCTGGGAGCTTTGGAACTGTCACCTTGTCATCTTTCGAAAGCTTCAGATCAAGAACTGCATTGCCTTCTTTTCCTGCTGTGAAGGACGCTTCACCAAAGGTGCCATCTGCATACTCCTGTGTGTAAGTGTAGGTTTGATTTGCAGAAAGTCCTGTAAAACGCAGCGTGAAGTCATAGATAACTGGCTCATCACTGATTACTCCTGTTGCATGCTTGATCAGCACGAGTGTCCCATATATTTCTGGAGTCTCTGGTGGAACAGCTGTGTTTGTAAATGACGCTGTAACAGACTGTTCTCCAATGATCGTACCCGTTGAATTCTCAGATGTAATTTCAAATCCAGCAGTTGAATCTTCACTAACTGTGTAGTGGTATCCTTCCGGAATATCAGGAATTGTCAGGCTTTCCCCATTTGCAAGTGATACCATTGAAACACCGTCCTTGAACGCTGTACCACCGAACACTTTTGTACCAGACAATGCTGATCCATCAGCCTTTGTCAATGTGATTGTGAATGGGAACTTTTGAGTGGTTGAGGAATCAACAACAGTTTTTGTAACTGTCAGACTTCCTGTCTTTGCAAGAACTTCAGCAGTATTGGTGATGAAGGCCGTCTGTGTTCCGTTGATGATGTAAATTGGATTGGATGATGTATTGGAGCTTGTATATCCGTCCATCAGATCTTCCCAGATGTAGAAAGGCTTTGATGAGTCTATAACATAGAAAGTGTATGCATATGTAGAATCACCAATCTTCTGCCAGTACCCGTCTTCAGGATATTTCTGTTCAGGTATCTGTATAACGTTGCCGTTCTTGTCGTATTCTGGCGTGTAATAGTTATCTTTAATCGACGTATAGTCCTGATAATCAGCGGACATACCTTCCTTTTCCCAGACGAACCAGATGCCATTCTTGTTTGACTTCCACTGTGCAGCAGTAATAGATTCATAGGAAGCCTGAAGTGATACATATGATTTGCCGTCTACAGTGCAGTCGGCAGTAAGTTTTGAACCGTTCCTGTGGTTATATTCAGAGATGGCTGTCCAGTTACCCGTGTAGCCATTCATAGAGTTGCTTCGCAGTTGGCTGACATATGCCACTGCCTTCTGTGTACTGTAGGCAGTAGAACCCTGCATGATGCGGATTCGCTTCAGCTTGACTGCGGAACCTGCAGTGATTGTATATCCGTTACCGTTTGTATATCCCATGCACTCAAGCACCTGAAACGGCTTGGTTGGATCATCTGCTGTCGGAGCAAAGAGTCTCAGTTCTTCAAGTGACTTGCACGCAGTGAGCATATCTGTCACTTTCTTTGCCTTTGCAACATTGAAATTTGAGATGTCAAGCTTTGTAAGTGATGAGCAGTAACCGAACATATTGCCGAAATTTTTGACTTTCGATGTGTTGAAACCAGTAACGTTCACTTCCTTCAGTTTCGCACAGCCATAGAACAGATACTGCATCGTAGTAACTTCAGAAGTGTCGAAATGAGATACATTTACACTTTCAAGACTGCTGCACATGTAGAATACGCCCTGCATGCTGGTAACGTTTCTTGTATCGAAGGAATCAACATCAAGAGTTGTCAGACCAGTGCATCCTCTAAACATGAGTGGCATCAGTTTCAAAGCTGATGTGTTGAAATGGGATACATCAATTTCTGTAAGCTTTGCACAATCTCTGAACATGGAACTCATGTCAGTTACTTTGGATGTGTCAAATTTTGAAACATCCAGTGTTCTGAGCGTTTTACATCCGTTGAACATGCCAAACATGGAAGTCACATTTGACGTGTCAAAGTGTGAAACATCCAGTGTTTCAAGCTTCGGAAGCGTTGAAAACATCGACCCCATCTTTGTTACCTGTGATGTGTCGAAACTGGACACATCAAGTAACTTCAGATTTACACAGTTATAGAACATCAGGTTCATGCTTGTAACCTTTGAGGTATTGAAGTTTGAAAGATCTAAGGATGCAATTTCTGAACAGCCGGCAAACATGTTGTCCATAGTTGTAGCCGCTGAAGTATCAAAGCTGGAAACATCAAGCACTTTTACAGCCGTGCAGTTCTGGAACATACATCGGAAGTCATTGACTGCACCTGTCTTGAAGTGTGGCACATTGATTTCTGCAAGCTTTCTGCAGTCTGCAAACATATATGACATGTTATAGACTTGTGAAGTATCAAAGCTTGAGATATCAAGTGTTTCGAGGTTTTCGCATCCGTAGAATGTATAAATCATGTTTGTGACCTTTGAGGTATTGAAACTTGAAAGGTCAAGACTTGTCAGACTTTCGCAGTCCTGGAACATTCCATACATGTAGATCATCGAAGAAGTGTCAAAACAGGAAAGATCGAGATTCGTAAGCTTTGTGCAGCCTTCAAACATATAAACAAAATTCGTCGAAAGACTTGTGTTGAAACCTGTAAAATCCACGTATTCGAGATTCGAGCAGTCTCTCAGCATAGAATTGAAGCTTCCAACACCGGCTGTATCCAGCCCAGAGAAATCCACTGATTGAATCGTTGTATTACCTTCAAGAAGGAAAGCCATATCGTTCTTATAGATCTTAATTCCTGGCTCAAAGGAAAGGCTCTGAATTGTACCTGTATCAAGAGATGCCGCATGTATACCAGTGTCGATATCGTCAGCATTCACACTCCAGTTACCAATCAGAGTAGTGTATTTTGCACCATCAATTGTTGCTGATGAAGGAATTTCGTATGTTGTCTCTCCACCCTTGTAGGCTTTGAGAAGGATTGCATTGTTTGTATCATCAACTTCACAGTCCCAGTCCATGTACCAGTCTGGATTGTCAGCTGCTCGGCCGTTTTCAGAAACAGACATGACGACAGCATCAGAAGATGTTTCTTCTTCCTGTGCAGTATCAGCCTTGCGAGCCTTTGCCTTGGACGTGGAAGCAAGAGGATCAGGGATTGAAGAATCATCCTGAATTGTGATATCTGTTGCCTCAGCAGGCTTGTTTGTACTCAGATGAATCGTTGGAAGATCCTTGGAGTGATCCTTCGTTTCTTCATCAACGAATTTCTTGATGACCGTAACCGTCTTGTCAGACTTCGCATTATCTACAATGATCGTATTTCCCTGTGCATCCTTGTTTGTGCCTTCTATCGTTGAATTGCCATACTTGTCAATCATAATAACTCTTGGAGTCGTATCCAACTCAACGTTGATTCCGCCAGTATTTTCAGCAACAGCTGTTTCCACAAGCGTGTATGTTCCGCTTTCAAGCCCGTTGAAGGTTGCAAGCCCTGCACTGTCAGTTGTTTCTGACATGTCAACGGCTGTTCCTCTGTCTGATGTGCCGCTGAGTCTGAATGTAACACCTTCAACAGCTGAATAGTCATAGCTGTTCTGCTTTACGATCGTGACTTTATGAAGCGGCTCATTGTAGACAGTAATGACTTTTTCAGTATTGCTCAGAAAGTCTCTGTCTCCTTCTTTGAGGGTGATCATTGCATTTCCGGAGTCGTCAATTGTGGCTCTGTACTTGTTGTCGTTCAGTACATATCCGTTTGCCACAGAAACTTCTGTCAGATCATATGTACCCTTTTCTATATCTGAAAAAGTCACATTTCCACTGTCATATGACGTTGCATACTGTGTAACCTCTGTTCCGTAGTCGGAAGTACCCTGAAGAAGGAACTTTGCCCCACCGATGTTTTTCCGAGTGACAAGATCTTTCTTTGAGAAGTTCAGATCACCGTGTACACGAGGCTCATCTGTTACCGTGAGCACACCCTGACTGTAGTCAGCATCTGCGACACTTGTTCTGCCTTCTCCGTCAATCGTGACTGTATATTCTGTCGGATCGAGAATCCAGTCTTCTCCACTGTCATATTCCTGCAGTGTGTATGTCCCCTTCTCAATAGCCTTGAATTTTATCATGCCTTCGCCGGAACTTTCACCGATTTCATCAATGGCTGTTCCATAGTCAGACGTACCGTATAGTCTGTATTTGATACCTGAAATGACTTCATCGGTATTGTTTCTGTTAACCTTCTTGAGGTTGAGATCACCCGTGATGACACATCTTACAGACGTATAGTCCTGATGCGCAAAATAATCCATTGCAAGTGTATCCCTGTATAATGTGGAATTTGCCCAGATGTTGTTGTATGCATACGGATAGCCTTCTGTGTCAGCAACTGTATCTGGTGCCTTCATGTAGAGATATGCTGTCAGTGATTCACCTGGCTGGAGTACAAAGAAGTCTCTGTCCTTTGCCTTTCTTGCATCAATTGCTACTGCACGGGCTGCAGAAAGGTCTGTTGTATCATCAACTTGCGTCCAGACTGACGCATCTGTAAGGTCATGATGCTGATACATGTCCAGATTTTCAACGGTACTGATATACACAACTGGATCCACGCCAAGCTCATAGAGCTGGTTCAGCCCGATTCCAGTGAGTGTTCCGTGCCAGTCAGAAGTCTTTCCTTCAGCTGTTTCATAGTTTTCGAGTGAGTCGAAGAAAATGAGATTTCCTGCCTTGCTGGAGAACGTATTCTGGTATCTGAGTTTGTATGAGTACTCACCGCCTGTATGTGTCTGTGCTTCATTTGCAAAGTCAGACTGGTTGTCGCCGAGAACCTTCTTGCTCAGTCCAGCACTTCCTGATGTAAGAGCGAGAATATCAAATTCGTTCTGTGCATAGATGAAAGTTGCCTCTTCGGTCTCTCTTGTACTGAGATCTGTAAAAAGCTTGCAGAGTTTTTCATCATCAAAGGCATTTCCTTTTTCAGAGTCGTATGGCTTTGTCGGATCATCATAGTATCCATTGGAAAGGCGGTCATTTTTTGTTTCGTAGGCTACCGGGTTGACTACATTTGTACCGTAGTCCCTGATGCTGTTCCATGAATGGACAGTATCGTAGTAGAGATTGTATGCATTTGCAGTTTTTATGATATCTACCTTCAGCAGGATTCTGTTGCTGCCCCTGAAGTTGTCTTCTGTAGAAACGGACCAGTTGGAATCACTGATTTCATTTCCATTTTCGTCGGTCACATATACAGAGGTTTCATCAAATGTTGCACCTTCTGGAAGCAGATCGTAGAAGATTCCACCATTCTGAGGAATCGTTGTTTCTACTCCAGTTCCTGCAACTAGTGTTTCTGCCATATTTACACGCCATGTGATGATGCTTTGCTTCTTCTTTCGATTGTTTGTAGAAGAAACAGCTCTCTTTTCAAATGTGGAATTTCTCTGTGACTGAATAATTCTGTCAAAGCCCCACATGTCAAGGGATTCTACGCTTTTTCCCTTTGCATCTGTGACATCAAGATGTGCCACATTAGAAATATATGCCACCTTTCTGTCTTTCACGTAGTTCATGACTTGGCTGCTGTTCTTGAGCGTAAGGAATTCATCAGCAGAAATTGCTGTTCTGTAGGAAGCATTGGATGTTTCAATTTTGTATTCAACCGCACCTGCTCCATCCTTGAAAACGAGTCTGTCACCAGTAATTGATTCCACATGATCGGTATCAGTGATGTACGGACTACGAGTAGAAGGGCTGAAAGTGCCAGCCTTCACCCATTCAGAGTCAGCATTTCCGTATTTTGCATAGAAAGTGTAGACAGTCTCATCATCATACGTGTCAGCTGTAGCTTTATCGTATTTCAGTGTTTCGGTATTCAGTGTCCGGTATTCATTTGTGATTTTGTATGTCAGATGTTTGATTTCAAAGTCTTCTGAAGTCAGCGGATCGGTTGTGAAATCATGGCTGTGTTCCTTTTCAGGCTTTGTATCTTCAGAAATATCTTCAAGGTACTTGATTCCACTCTCGATAGAAGAAGTAACTTTTTCCCTGTAGTAGTTTTCTGGATTTTCTCTGTCTTCACCTTCTGGCACTGTCCAGAAACCATTGATTGTATTGCTGTGAGTGATGAACCTGATATCATCCAGACTTGTGACGATTTCCTTCTGAAAATCATCAAGATCATATCTTTCGTAGTCTCTTCCCTTTGAGGAACCGTAGTCTACACCCTTGTCGTCCCAGTAGAACTGCTTGTCAGTATCTGATTCCCATGTACCGTTGCCGTGTTCGAAGAAACCGATGCGTGGTGTGACCGGGCCGAATACAGGCTTTTCCCAGACATACTCGTATGTTACGGACTTTGATGTGACTGGATCAATACCGTCAACTGGAGTGACGGTTGGCTTGATTGTTGCAGTGATTTTGTATTTATCCAGAGGAGAGAACTTTTCCTTTTCGTACTTCAGAAGGACATAGTCCCATCGAGAATCCGCAAAAGTCTGATTCTCAATCTGATTTTCTGCCTGATATTGAGCGTTTCCAAAACGATATCCGATAATTTCTACATCACCAGAATCGGAATACGCAGTACTGTCAAGAGTGAAAGTATACTTCTGGCTTGCATCTGCGTAGACCGTACTCTTTACCGGATACTCGATATAAAGGTACTTCTCATCATCAGCAGGTCTTACAGCGTCTCCCCACTTGGACTGCCATGATGTATATTTTGTGAGGTAGTTCTTTGCTGATTCAATGTATGCAGATGTGTCAATCGTAAATGGAATCTCATCTGACTGCCATGACTTTGTACCAATGCTCATTGTTGCCTTGAATGGGTCAGTGACAGACATGTCTGCATACTCCATTGTCGGTTTGCTTGTATAGTATGCGAGTTCAAAATATCCCTGCTGTCCGGATGTACACTCAACCTTATTATATACACGCAGAGTTTCATTCACGCCGTCACCGTCTCTGTCCAGTTCTGTATACGCAAAAATCGTATCTGGATCATTGTAGTGTGTCTCTTCAAATTCTTCATCTGTTGGAAGTGACATTTCGTATGTGCCTGCCAGTTCACCATTTCTGTCTCTGATGATCTGCAGAGGAATGTCGATCTGCACAGAATTTGCTGGCAGCGTCTGTCTTCCGCTGATAGAGTAATTCACTCTGTAGCTTACCCCGTGACCTGAAGCATTGCTGTTTGCATGCCAGATATATGTATTGCCTTCCTTTGACACGCCTTCAGAAATCGCAGCATCAAAAGTGACATATGTGAGATTTTCGGAAGGATCAGCAACAGTATCACTGTCTTCTTCAGACAGATCATCCATGCTTAATGCTTCTGTATCTACATTATCACTTGCTTTGTTTTCTGCCTTCAATTCGATTTTTTCACTTGATTCCGGCTGATCATCTTCTGCATTTGTAATAATAAAGCTGCAGAACTGACTCATTAAAGTCAGCACTACAAGTATGGCAATTCCTGTTTTTTTAATAATTTGCATTGCAGAACCTTCCTTTCCAAATTTCAAAAAAATAGAGGGAACAGGACAACCCTGTCCCCCTATTAGAAGTGGTTTTTATTCAGAACTCATAAACAGTCATTCGCTTAATTATATCACATTTTAAGTTATGTTTTTCTGATTTGCTTGGCTCGCAAAATATCTATTGTTCGTGCACACTGGTTTGCGTCGTGATGAGAAAAGAAATTATATATGAATTCTTCATCTCCATACACGATTTTTGTTGATGATACTTCTGATGCAGCAATGCACGCCAGTACTGCCCGTTTTACATCTCCGCAGTCTCTGGCTAGATACCCAAATCTATTATAGTCAAGCGTAAGCCCGTTATATTGCTCTGTAGAATATCGTCTATTGTCGAACTGCCAGAAAACAATGTTTCTGTGCATGTACGCCATATCGAAATAAATCGATGAATAGTCAGTAATCAGAACTTCTGACTTCATCATTTGTGTCTGCAGATTATCTGTCGCTACTTCAATACCTTCGTGTGTAAAAAGATGAATGTATTCTTTCAGCTCAGGATGCATGTAGAACACTATTTTATAGCCAGCCTTGCTGAGTTCAAATATGAAGCTCTTATCAAAGAGAAGAGTTCTCCATCGCTTTGCATAGTCTGTTTCCATAAACTCAGTTTTAGACAGCCCCTTCAGCCATTCACGCCATGTTGCCATGACAAGAATCTGTTTCTGTGGCTCTCCGGCGGTTGCCAGACGATCATATCTGCACATTCCAATATTCGCTAGACATTCAGCTGGCTGGTGGAATGTGTTCAGTGCAAGTTCTTTTTCAGAATCAGAAGAAGTCACAAATACGTCTGGTTTGAATACTTCACGGTAAAGTGAAGGATCATCTTTATCAGTAATGCCATGCTGAAGAAAAACGTTAAGTCCAGGTGGGTTGAACAACACGTATTCTGCCATTCTGTGGTAGACATCCATATCTGGAGTAAAACCATATGGATGTGTGCTGATAAGAGCACCTGCAGAATACATCAGTTCATAATGTTCTCTGCTCCCCGGTTCAACAGTTCTTCCGCCCTGATCTTTCACTTTTTCATAGTCAGGACTTTGTGTGGCAATCAGGTAGACTGGTGTAATACTAAGTTCCTGATGGCTTAGTATGTAACAGTACAGGTGGAACCCATTGTCCTGTGCGTCATCCCCTCTTTCAGCTATAAGCCAGAGATCTGGATCAACGTCCCTCTTTGCAGTCATCAGATTCTTGATTAAATAATGCATTATTTCGGTAAACATTTCTCAGAAATCCCCCTTTAAGGAACACGTTTCGCAATATGCGGTATTTGGGCAATCAATGCTTTCGCAAAATTTTTGAGTAGGTTTTTCATGATTTTGTTTTCCTTTTATCTTTCTCTCCATATTTTTAGCAATTCGCTCGCCTTAAAATCAGGATGCAGACCGTTTTCTTCGAGTAACGTCTTAACAAATTTGCTATCAAATTTATTTGTTATTTCCTTCTTGTCTTTTACTTAATTCCACTGTATTCTCCTGTCACTGTATCAATGAGCAAGAATTCTTCCATCCCGATTGGTGTTCCATCCTGATAAGTAGAAAAAGTATCACAAAAGATAACGTTTTTGTCTTTTGTAATCTTTTCTACAGGGGTGTGCCCAACAACCTGGATATACTCTTTCGCTTTAAACATCCGTTCTCTTGCCTGAAGCTGACGCAACCAGATTGGAGAAGCGTCGTTCCACATCATATCACATTCAAAGCTGTTAATTTCTTCTAATACGGCGTCCATATCCTTGCGTTTATCTTTTGATACAAAGCACCGAACATATCTATAAGAAAGCCCAGCGTGCGAAAATAAGACGTTATCTATCTTATGTATGTATTTTATCTGTTCTTTGCTTAAAATCGTTCTACGAAGCTCTGAAAGCTTTGAGAGAACTGTATTTTTAGCATACACGCTGTATCCAGTTTCAAATTGCCCCCACATGTAAGAAAGATCGTGGTTTCCATAACACCAAAGCGTGTTTGGAAAATCTTTTGCGAACTGAATCGCAGCATCAAAGACTTTTTCGTATAGTCCAATCTGAAATTGTTTGTCCCAATCATCCGGAATGTCCATTAAACATACAGCCTGTTCTGCTACGCCATGTTTCATAAGCTCGGTGGCTCTTTCAAACATCCAGGCTTTTAGATGAACATCTGGTATCACTAATACTTTCATTCTTTTTTCTCCTTTTTTATCCCCAAAATAGCGATATTTCTAGGGATAAATCATGCTTTACCTCTAATTCTTCGCCTTCTTTGACGAGCCATTCTAATGGGTTGCTTATATTTCTGTCTGATTTTACAAAATCATCTCTCATATATATTTCCACCTATTTTCTTAAGTGTCTTTTTATCAACCATTATATATATGTCAGATTTGTACGTATATTTGTTTTTTACATACAGACAAAAAGAGAAAGCCACTAAATATAATGGCTTCCCCATGGTTTTTAATATTATAATTATCAAAATGTTATGTATATTTCTTATTTTTTACTTCGATTCTTTCTTAGCTCAGAAGCAAAGCGATTCGTCCCATATTCTTCTGACGGCTTGCTTCTGATTATAATGCCAGGACTTCCCTTGACTGGTCTAATACCTGTCTCTGGGGTTGTCTTCATACGATTTAAACGTTCTTCGGTAGCTTTCGCGTTCTGACGTCCTCCGCCGCCAGATACTCTCATTCTTGGGCCATAATGCTGATCAGAAGCAGTGACTTGTACCTCAATTGGTTTCCCATTCTGTTTGACTTTGTCCATACATCTTATGCCGTTACCATTATTTGAGACAACAGGGCCTGTTCTTCTGCTGCCATCAACCCTGAACATTTTGTTGTGTTCTTCTCTATATTTATCCTGGTTTACGGCAGCTCTCCTTTTAATTTCCTTATCTACTTCAGTCTCTGTTTTATGGATTCCTGTAAACGCCCCAACAAAAGAAGATACTTTTTTCTTCGCGACTTTCTTTTGAATTTCTACATTCCCTTTATCAATATTGA
>OLOM01002253.1_pt1 | contig 11944 bp, 10 predicted proteins | sample 1672531 | NCBI WGS metagenome assembly OLOM01 (sample SAMEA3136696, study PRJEB25190) | human gut metagenome | reverse complement strand
CCAGCTGGCTGTGGAAGAAGCGGGCCGCCTCTTTGTTCAGGCTCAGCAGGCGGGAACGCTTGCGGCGGTTGCCCTCATCCATCTCCCCTTCCGGGAACTCCATCCCTGCGCGTTTGGCCAGAAGACGCATGGCATCTAAAAAGGGCAGGTTCTCTACGTCCATAATGAAGGAGATCACTCCGCCCCCCTTGCCGCAGCCGAAGCAGTGGTAGAGCTGGCGGTCAGGCAGAACGTGGAAGGACGGCGTTTTCTCCCCGTGAAAAGGGCACAGACCCCAATAGCTGCCGCCTTTTGGCGTGAGGGTCACATAGTCTGAGACGATGTCCAAAATATCGCTGCGTGCAATGAGTTCGTCCTTAAAGGACGCTGGGATCGCCATCGCTCGTCCCTCCCTTCTGCCGGCGCATGGCGTTACTTCACAGCCCAGGCCAAGGGCACAAAGGCTTCGTTGTATTTGGCCACTGCGTAGTGGTCGGTCATGCCGGCGATGTAATCGCAGACGGCCCGGTCAGTGCCCTCCCGCAGGCGGATGTCCTGGTAATCCGGGGGCAACTCGTCTGGGTGCGTTTGATAGTGCTCAAACAGGCGGGCAATCATATCCTGGGCCTTTGACTCCTCTCCCTTGGCCAAAGGGTTGTAGTAGACAGCCTCGAACATAAATTCCCGCAGCTTCGCCATGGCCTCGCCGCAGGCGGGCGACTGCCGGATCTCGTCCTGGCCCCGGCTGGCTTGGATCACATCTAAGGTCAGGGTGTCGATCCGCCCCCCGTGGTCAAAGCCAAGAACTTGGGAAATATCCAACGGGATGTCCAGGGGGTAGATGATGCCCCCGCGCATGGCATCGTCGATGTCGTGGTTGATGTAGGCGATCTTGTCCGCCACGCGGACGATCTGACCCTCCAGCGTCTCAGCCTTGTCCGGCCCCGTGTGGCAGAGGATGCCCCGGCGGACCTCATAGCAGAGGTTCAGGCCCTCCCCCTCCTTTTCCAGGCAGTCCACCACGCGCAAAGACTGCTCATTGTGGCGGAAGCCGCCGGGGAGGATCTCATCGAGGACCCGCTCTCCGGCGTGGCCGAAAGGTGTGTGTCCCAGGTCATGGCCCAGGGCAATGGCCTCCGTCAGGTCTTCGTTCAAAGCTAAGCCTCTGGCGATGGTCCGGGCAATGCGGGCGACCTCTAAGGTGTGGGTCATACGGGTGCGGTAGTGATCCCCCTCCGGGCGCAGGAAGACCTGCGTCTTGTGCATCAGCCGCCGGAACGCTTTGCTGTGTACGATCCGGTCAATGTCCCGCTGGTAGCAGGTGCGGATGGGGCACGGCTCGATGGGCCACAGACGGCCCTCCGACTGGACCGACAGGGCGGCGAAGGGCGACAGGGTCTTCCGCTCCCGTTCTTCCGTGATCTCACGCAGGGTCATCGTAGCTCCCTCCTTTTCAGGCAAAGAAAATTTTTCTTCGCTTGAATATACGAAAAAACAGCTGGTTTTCCTACCGGTTTCTTACCTGTTCATAAAAAGTTTACACTTCCACTTGACAGGTCCTTCAAGCCAGTGTTCAGACGGAGGGCTCCTGGGTGGGAACGGCCTTGAAGACCTCCCCCAGCAGCTCCGGGGCCAGCTGCCCGGCTGTCAGCTCCGTGACCCGTGCCTCGTAGGCCGGCCACTGCTCCAGAGGGAGCAGGGCGGGGATGCGGACCTGGGCACCGTATTCGATCTCCCCCAAAATGCCTTGGACCGCAGCGATCTCCAGCTTCATGCGCTCGAACAGATTGTAGGGGCACTCGATAACGGTATCCGCCCACTGGCGGACCACCGCGACCCCAGCGGCGGTCAGGGTATCTTTGGCCGACTTGGTATACGCCCGCAGGAGGCCGCCGGTGCCCAGCAGGATCCCGCCGAAATAACGGGTCACGACGCAGCAGACGTTTTCCACGCCCTCCCGCCGGAAGACCTCTAACATAGGCTGCCCGGCGGTACCCTGGGGTTCCCCGTCGTCGGAGTAGCGGGTGATGCCGCCCTCGCGGATGAGGTAGCACCAGCAGTTGTGGCGGGCGTCGTAGTATTTGGCTTTCATCTCAGCGATCTTTTCTCTGGCTTTCTCCTCCGTCTCCACGTGCCAGACGTGGCCGATGAAGCGGGAGCGCTTTTCCGAGAACTCAGTCTCGCTGTCCTGGGCTGGGATATAGTATTCTGCCATGGTCTCAGTCCTCCCAGAATTCCTTGGGGGGCTGCCAGCCCCCGGTGATGAACTCTCTGACCTGACCGGCGGTTTTTTCAGAGCAGACGGCTTCGACCTCGATGGTCTCGCCGTATTCTACCTTTTCCACCTTGGCATCCCGGTAGAGCATGTCTAACACCCCGCCCTTGTCATAGGGCAGGGAGAGGGTGACCCGGTGGAAGCCGGTGTCCAGGCGCTTGCCGATCATGGCCAGAAGTTGATCCAAGCCCTCCCCTGTCTTGGCGGAGATGGAGACGATGTCTTCACCGTGGGGACGGATGTCCCCCACATAGACATCAGACTTATTAAAAACCTCCACGCGGGGCGTCTGCTCGGCTCCCAGCTGGCGGATCAAAGACTCCACCACGTCCGCCTGCTCCCGCCACTCCGGGTTGGAGGCGTCGATGACGTGAAGGATGAGGTCGGCGTAAGCCAGTTCCTCCAGCGTCGCCTTGAAGGCCTCGACCAGGTGGTGGGGCAGCTTACGGATGAAGCCAACGGTGTCGGAGATGAGAACGGTACAGGTATCGGAGATCTCTAGGGTGCGGGTGGTCGTGTCCAGGGTGTCAAAGAGGCGGTTCCGAGCGGGGATGCCCGCGTCGGTCAAGGCGTTGAGCAGGGTGGACTTGCCCGCGTTGGTATAGCCCACAATGGCCACGACGGGGACCTCGTTCTTCTCCCGGCGGTCCCGCTGGACGGCCCGGACCCGGCGGACCTCTTCCAGGTCCTCCGTGAGTTTAGCGATCTTGCGGCGGATGTGGCGGCGGGCCGTTTCCAGCTGGGGCTCGCCAGGGCCGCGGCGGACGAGCACGACGGTAGCCTCGTCCCCGTCCATGCCCTCGCGAAGTCCCCCGCGCGCCACGAGAAACGTTCCCTCGGACATCTCGACCGTGGCGGATCCCGGACGCGCAACGTGCAGCGTGCCGATATACGCCGCATGCCGGCCCCGCGTGGGACCGGCATGGCGGTAGCTAGATGACTTGTGACGCCTGCGTGCCATATGCTCCTAAACCTTGAGGTAGCGCCTCATCGCGATGGCAGAACCAAACAAGCCGATGACGAGGCCCATGGCAACGAGCAGACCGTAGGTGGAGAGCGTCGCGCGGGCCGAGATGGCGAAGTTCAGGAACGTGATGCGCTCGGCCAGCATGGGCAGGCCAAAGCGGCGGATGGCCTCGAGGGCGCCAATGGAGAGGACCGAGCCAATGAGCGCCTGAAGCACACCCTCCATGATGAACGGCCCGCGAATGAAGCCATTGGACGCGCCCACGAGACGCTGGATGGCAATCTCGCGGCGACGCGCGGAGATGGAGAGGCGAATCGTGTTGTTGATGAACACGAAGGCAACGAACGTGAGCAGCGCGACGAGCACGAGCGTGATGACTCGGATCCAGTTCGTGACCGTGAACAGGCGCTCGACGGTGCCCTGACCGTACTGGACCTGATCGGCCGGGTCAGAGGTGGTGCCGTCCTCGGCGGTCGTGACGTCCGCAACGGCCGCAAAGTCGTCATCGGAGCCCAGGCGCTTGGCCACGCCCTCGACGTCCTGCGGGTCATGCAGCTTGATGACGATGGAGGCAGGAATCGGGTTGCGGTCGTCAAGCGCGGCGACGGCATCGGAGGCGTTGCGCTGCGTCATGGTCTCGCGGTACTCGGCCAGTGCCTCGTCCTTGCTCTTGTACGAGACGGACTCGACCTCGCTCCAGCCAGAGATCTTGGACTGGAGGGCATCGACGGCGTCCTGGGACGCATCGTCGGACAGGAACGCCTGAATCGTCACCTGGTCCTCGACGGTGCCAACCATGCCGTCAAGCAGCACGGAGCCCATCGCGAACAGGCCGATGATGAACAGCGACAGGAAGATCGTGATGACGGCGCCGAACGTCGACGAGCCGTTGCGCACGAAGTGGTGCCCCGCCTCGCGAAGCGAATAGCCAAAGTTAGAAGGAGCCATAGTAGCCGTAGCCTCCCCTCTCCTCGTCTCGGACAACGTGACCGGCCTCAAGCGCGATGACACGCTTGCGCATGGAGTCGACCATCTCGCGGTCATGCGTGGCCATGAGGACGGTCGTGCCCGTGCGGTTGATTCGCTCGAGCAGCTTCATGATGCCAAGCGAGATCGCCGGGTCCAGGTTGCCCGTGGGCTCGTCGCAGACGAGCAGCGGCGGGCGGTTGACCATGGCGCGGGCAACGGAGACGCGCTGCTGCTCGCCACCGGAGAGCTGGTCTGGGTAGACGTCCATCTTCTCGCCAAGGCCAACGAGGCGAAGCACCTCGGGCACCTGGGCACGAACGACCGAGCGCGGCTTGCCGATGCACTCGAGGGCAAAGGCGACGTTGTCGAAGATCGTCTTGTCCGGCAGGAGCTTAAAGTCCTGGAACACGCAGCCGATCTGGCGGCGGAGGTAGGGAACCTTCCAGTTGCGCATGTTCGTGAGGTCCTGCCCAGCGACCATAACGCGGCCGTGGGAGGGCTTGAGCTCGCGGGTGATGAGTTTGAGGAAGGTCGACTTGCCCGAGCCGGAGTGGCCTACGAGGAAGACGAACTCGCCAGCGTAGACGTCGACGTTGACACCCTGGAGGGCCGGCTTGTTGGGCTGGGCGGGGTAGACCATCGAGACGTCCTGGAACGAGATGACGGGCGTGCCGCCAGCGTTGACCGACCTCGTGTCGGCCTCGGCGGTGATGGGGGCAAACGCCGTGGTGAAGCCCGCCTCGTTCGTTGGGTCGAAGCCGTCGGAGGGCTCGGCGGGACGGGCGGCGGCCTGCTGCGCCGCGGGTGCCTGGTTCATGACGGGGATGTCAAGGGAGGGAACCCTCGATGCCGAGACAGGCTGCTGGGCCTGGGTGGGCTGGGGCGCCGGCTGGGCCGGGGCCTCGCTAAGAGGGGCGGGTTGCGTCACGTCGGCGGAATCGATGGGCGCGACCTGCGGTTCGATCGGCATGGGGGTCTCGGGCTGCTGCACCGGAGCCATGCCGTCCTGTCCCTCGCTGCTGCGGAAGTGGTTGGCCACTTATTGCTCCTTTTTTCGCGCGATAGGAAGGTTGACACGCGCCCAATCATAGCAAATGCGACGCAGGCGCCACACAGGCCACATATGGCTCAAGGAGAGCCGCGCAGGCAATGGGCCCCAAGACGATGGGCCCCAAGAAGGACGCCCGGGGGCCCACCGCGCATAAAAAAGGCGCCGGCCGCAAGGACCGACGCCTCGATTCACTGCCCAGGGCTCCTAGGCGTTCACGACCTTCTCCCAATCGGCGGCGAAGGACGCGAGGCCCTTGTCGGTGAGCGGGTGGTGCACGCACTTCTTGAGCGCGGCGAACGGCACCGTGGCGATGTCGGCGCCCATGAGGGCGGCCTGCGTCACGTGGTGCGGGGTGCGCACGGAGGCGGTGATGATCTCGGGGCCGCCCTCCTGCTCCCAGTAGCCGTACTCGTAGTTCTTGACGCAGGTGACGACGGTCTCGAGCTGCTCGATGCCGTCCTCACCGCAGTCCTCAAAGCGGCCGACGAACGGCGAGATGTAGCGCGCGCCGGCGCTGGCCGCGAGAAGCGCCTGCGGGGCGGAGAAGATGAGCGTCATGTTCACGCGAATGCCCTCGGTGGCAAGCGTGTGGCACGCGGGCAGGGACGCCTCGCAAATCGGGAGCTTCACGACGATGTTCGGGGCGATGGCGGCGAGGCGACGGCCCTCGGCGACCATCTCCTCGGTCGTCTCGGCCGTGGACTCCGCGGAGACGGGGATGTCCTTGCAGATCTCGCAGATCTTGGCCATGTGATTCTCGAAGTCGGCCAGCTTGCCGCCCGTCTTGGCATAGAGGGACGGGTTGGTGGTAACGCCCGCAAGGATGCCCCAGGCCTCGGCCTCGCGGATCTCATCAAGGTTGGCGGTGTCGATAAAGAACTTCATTCGCTTATCCCTCCCAGTTGTAGCCGAACATGCGATGCATGCCCAAACAATTCCGCGGCCAGACAAACTCGATGTCGTAGACACGGCACCGGAGCTGTTTTGGCGCAAGATAAATGTACACGTATCGCTAATCATTTGCTAGTTAAATCGGTAAGTGGCGAGCTAGAACGCTATATAGATTTCACTTGTTATGCGATTAACCATTCGCCTATACTCTTGCTTCGACAGACGTCTGGAAAGTCAAGAACTACTCGAACTTTTCCGCGAACGACAGGTGACACACGGGAGGGGCCAGCATGGCAGGCAGGGTGACCATCGTCGACGTTGCGAAGCTCGCGGGAACCTCGACCGCGTCCGTCTCCTACTTCCTCAACGGCAAGCTCGAGAAACTCGGCAAGCCCACGCAGGACCGCATCGCAGCCGCCATCAGGGAGACCGGGTACGTCCCCAATGCCCAGGCCCAGGCACTGTCTGGCAAGCCCACGCACGTTCTGGGCCAGATTATCCTTGACAACACGAACCTGTGGGCTGGCCAGATCCAGAGCGGCGTCGAGAGCGCGGCGCGGGAGGCCGGCTACCAGATCGTCGTCTGCGGCACCAACTTTGACCGCGAGACGGAGCAGAGCTGCGTCGAAAAGCTCCTCTCCCTTGGCGTCGACGGATTCATCATCCAGCCAACGTCCAACTTCAGGGCGGTCCACGAGCGCATCAAGCGCGCGGGCAGGCCAGTCGTCTTCTTTGACTGCGACACGTTCGACCTCAGCACAAGCTGGATCAAGGCGAACCTGTATGACGGCGTCTACTCCGCCATCCAGCAGTGCATAGAGATGGGCTACGAGAGGTTCATCACCGTGGCAGCTCCCCCCTCGCCCACGAACGGCCAGTTCAGGACCAGGTTCGAGCGCGCGAGCGCCGTGTCGGACGCGCTGTCCGCAAACGGGCTTGCCATGGAGCAGGTCGACATCGATCACACGGGGCCAAGCGTCGCCGACCTTCGCGAGCGCTTCAAGTACGCCATCTCCCCGGCTCATCGGACGCTCATCTTCGTACAGAACCAATGGGCGCTCGGCCGCGTGTTCCAGGCGCTTGAGCCGTCAAGGCACCTCATTCCGGACAGAATCGGAATCCTTGGCATCAACTGTGCAGAGTGGACGGACCTCACCACGCCCTCCATCTCCACCGTCATCGAGCCCGTGCGCCAAGAGGGCAGGATGGCATGCCAGATGCTCATCGGGCTGCTGGAGAACGAGGACGCCAAGCCAAGGCAGGAGATTCTCGCCTGCCACACCAGGTGGCTTGGCTCAACAAAATAGGGACCGCGAAGGGCAGGTCTCACGCCCACTCGGCCCACGACCTCTCGTCCCCACTCCTGCGATACTCGACCTCAGCCATACGCAATAGAAAAGGAGCCGCGCCACATGGACGCGACTCCTTTTTGGTGCAGCTTGTGTGCCTCGACTAGGCGAGAAGGCCCTTGACGGTCTCCTCGAGGTCGGAAGCGGTGAGCTTGAACTCCTTCTGGAGCCAGTCGGCGGTGCCAACCTGACCGAACTGCTCAACGATGCCGTGGCGCTTGAAGGGCACGGCGACGGCGTTCTCGGCGAGGACGGACGCAACGGCGTCGCCCAGGCCACCGATGACACCGTGGTTCTCGAAGGTCACGACGGCCTTCTTGCCCTTGGCCTCGGAGAGAACGAGCTCCTCGTCGAGCGGCTTGATGCAGAACATGTCGATGACCTCGGCGGAGATGCCCTGCTTCTCGAGGTTCTCGGCAGCGTCGAGAGCGTCAGAGACAAGGCGGCCGGCGGAGATGATCAGCACGTCAGAGCCCTCGCGAAGGACGTTGCCCTTGCCAAGCTCGAACTCAGAGCCCTCGGCGTAGACGTTGCGGATGGCCTTGCGGTCGCCACGGAAGTAGTTGATGCCGGGCAGGCCAGCGCAGGTCTTGACGATCCAGGCCATCTGCACGGCGTCAGCGGCGTCGAAGACGCGGGCGTGCGGAATCGTGCGCATGATGGCGACGTCCTCGAAGGAGGTGTGGGTGCCACCGTTGGCGGCGACGGAGAAACCGGGGTCGGAGCCGTACATGTTGATGGTGTTGTGAGCATAGGCGCCAGAGAGGAAAACCTGGTCGAACGCACGACGCGCGATGAACGGCGCGAAGGTGTGGACGAACGGGATGTAGCCCTCGGAGGACATGCCGGCGGCAACGCCCATCATGTTGGCCTCGGAGATGCCGCACTCGATGAAGTTGTCAGGGTTGGAGGCCTTGATCTTCAGGGAGTTGGAGGCGCCGCCAAGGTCGGCCTCGAGCATGACGACCTTGTCGTTCTCGGCAATGAGGCTCTGGAGGGTCTCCATGACCACGTTGCGCAGGTCAGCGCCGGTAGCGCTGCGATCTTCAGCGAGCTTGAACATTAGGCGACCTCCTCCTCAAGCTTCTTGACCTGCTCGTTAAGAGCGTCGACGGCATCCTGGGCGGTCTTCTTGAGCTCAGGCGTGTTGAACTTGGGAGCGTGGTTGCTCTCCATCTCCTCGAAGGCCTTGACGCCAGCGCCCTTGACGGTGTCGAGGACGATGCAGAGGGCCTCGCCCTTGTGCTGCTTGGCCTCGGTGATGGCGGCATCGACGGCCACGACGTCCTGGCCGTTGACCTTCTGGGTGTAGAAGCCGAAGGACTGCATCTTGGCGACGTAGTCGAACGGATTCATGATGTCCTTGGTCCAACCGTCAAGCTGACGCTTGTTGTCGTCGATGAAGACGATGAGGTTGTCCATCTTGTAGTTGGCGATGTACTGGAAGGCCTCCCAGCACTGGCCCTCGTTGAGCTCGCCGTCGCCCACGATGAGGTAGGTGTAGGCATCGGAGCCCTTCTTGGCGAGGGCGGTGGCGATGCCGGCAGCCGTGGAGCAGCCCTGGCCAAGGGAGCCCGTCGTCATGTCGACGCCCGGGGTCTTGGTGCGGTCGGGGTGGCTCGGCAGGTTGGTGCCGCCGTCGTTCAGCGTGAAGAGCATGTCACGGTCGAAGAAACCGCGCTCGGCGAGGACAGAGTACCAGGCGGGGCCGGCGTGGCCCTTGGAGAGCACGAGGCGGTCGCGGTCCTCCCACTTGGGGTTCTTGGGATCGTGCTTGAGCTGCTTGCCGTACAGAACGGCCATGACCTCGACGATGGAGAGCGAGCCGCCCAGGTGGCCATAGCCACGGTGCAGCAGCATCTCGACGACGTCGCGACGAACCTTGGCCGCGAGCAGCTCGAGCTCCTTCTGCTCCTTCTCTTCCATGAGACTCCTTTGGTCTAATGGTTTACCGACAGACAAAACGTTGCCTTCCAGAGAAACGTTCGGTGAGAGTGTATCCCATGCGCATGCGAGCCGTAGCATTATTTTTAGTTTTTTCGCAACAAACCTGCAGGTGAAAGGCTTAACCCGATGCATTTGGGCGAGTTGGCCGCGCCCTTCACAATGCGTGCAAATTCCGCCCTGACGCATAGCTCGGGCGCCCGCCTTCGCGGACGCCCGTCCGGACAAACGCTCTTGTTTTGTATGGCTATTGCTCGTCTTCGACGGAGACGGGCTCTCGTCCGCCCACGACCCAGCGGTGATACGCCGTGACGAACGGGTCGAGGTCGCCGTCAGAGAGAACCGAGTCAACATTGCCCGTCTCACAGCCAGTGCGCAGATCCTTGACCATCTGATAGGGGTACAGAACGTAGCTCCTGATCTGGTTGCCAAAGCCAATGTCGTGCTTGGGCCCGCGTAGCTCGTCGAGCGCCTCGGCACGCTTCTGCAGCTCGAGCTCATAGAGCTTGGAGCGGAGGATGCTCATGCACGTGGCCTTGTTCTGGATCTGGCTGCGCTCGTTCTGGCACGTGACGACGATGCCCGTGGGCAAGTGCGTCACGCGCACGGCAGAGTCGGTCGTGTTGACACCCTGGCCGCCCGGGCCGCTCGCATGGTACACGTCGACGCGGATCTCATCGGGCGCAATCTTGACCTCGATGTCGTCCGGCAGGACTGGGAGGACCTCGACGCCCGCAAAGGTGGTCTGGCGGCGCTTCTTGGCATCCGTGGGAGAGATGCGAACGAGGCGATGAACGCCCTGCTCCGCCCGAAGCATGCCATAGGCGTTCTTGCCGCTCACCGTGAACGTCGCTCGGTCGATGCCGATGACCTCGGCGGCTGGCGCATCGTTAACCGTGACCTTCCATCCACGACGCTCGCAGTAGCGTAGATACATGTGCAGCAGCATGCTGCACCAGTCCTGCGCCTCAAGGCCGCCCTGGCCTGGCGTGACGCTCACGATCGCGTCGCCTTGGTCGAACTCTCCGGTGAACCAGCTCGTGAGCTCTAGCTCGGACAGGTCGTGCTCGAGAGACGCCGCGGTTGCCTCGGCCTCCGCAAGGAGGTCGTCGTCGCCCATCTCGGCACCGAGCTCAAAGGCGGCTTGTGCGTCGTCAAGCTTGGCGTGCGCCGCCTCGATGCCGGCGACGTCATCCTTCGCCTTGGCGAGACGCGCCATGGTCTGACGGGCGGCATTGGTGTCGTCCCAAAAACCCGGCTCGGTGCTGCGCCGCTCAAGATCAGAGACAAGCGCCCTGCTCTCGTCCACGTGCAGATAGCCCTCGACCTCGGCGAGCCTGTCAGCGAGCTCGCCGAGGCGCTCCTGAGTCATCTCGGCCACTATCGGTTTCTCCCATGGCAGTTCTTGAACTTCTTGCCGCTTCCACAGGGACAAGGATCGTTACGGCCCACGCCCACATAGGGATCGGGGTCATCTGCCTTGCGATAGGTGTGGGGCTTTGCCTCGGAGGCCTTGGGCGAGGGCGCGTTCGCCTCGCGACGCTCCGCATGCGCGCCCTGCGCGGGACGCGCGTTGGCACGGGCCCGAGAGAACACGGAGCCCCTGGTCCCCTCGGCACCATCGACCTCGGCAGGACCTGAGTAGTTGGCCCCGTCGAGCGCGGAGGGAGCCGGCGTGGCGGCGGCAACCGGAGCCGTGTTGCGGCGGATGTGGAGCATCGTGCGCAGGAAGTCCTCGTACATCGTGTCAACGAGCTGGCCAAAGGCGGCGTACGCCTCCTGCTTGTACTCGACGAGCGGATCGCGCTGGCCAAAGCCTCTCAGGCCAATGCCCGTCTTGAGATAGTCCATCTCCTGCAAGTAGGCCATCCAGCGGGTGTCGATGACACGGAGCATGACCTGCGTCGCGAGGCGGTGCGTGATGTCTTCGCCAAGATCCTCGGTGCGCTTGGCATACAGGTCGGAGACATAGGCGTCCACGGCGCTTACGACGTCGGCCGTATCGGCCTCCTTGGAGAACTCGGGCAGGTCGTCAACGCCCGCGAGCTCGTTCAGCCAGGAGCGGAGGCCGCCGAGGTCCCAGTCCTCGCTCGCCGTGCCCTCTGGGCAGTACTCACGGACTTCCCTCTCGACCGTAGCGCTCGTGACCTCGGAGATGTGCTCGATGAGATCCTTGCCATCGAGAATCTTGTTGCGCTCCTCGTAGATGACCTGACGCTGCTGGTTCATGACGTCGTCGTAGTCAAGGACGCTCTTGCGCATGGCATAGTTGATCTCCTCGACCTTGCGCTGGGCGCCTTCGATGGCCTTGCTGACCATCTTCGCCTTAAGCGGCATGTCGGGCGGCATGTCGTACTTCGCCATGAGCGCACCAATGCGATCCATGCGATCGGCGCCGAACAGGCGCATGAGGTCGTCCTCGAGCGAAAGATAGAACTGGGTCTCGCCGGGGTCTCCCTGACGGCCGGCACGGCCGCGAAGCTGGTTGTCGATTCGGCGGCTTTCGTGACGCTCGGTAC
>OLOM01002239.1_pt1 | contig 11992 bp, 9 predicted proteins | sample 1672531 | NCBI WGS metagenome assembly OLOM01 (sample SAMEA3136696, study PRJEB25190) | human gut metagenome | reverse complement strand
ATGTGCGATATGACTGTAAAAGATTCATGAATGCCTGTTGTGCTTCTTCTTGAGAAACCTGCTTCAAGCTTGAAGAAATCAATTCCTGAATCATTTGATCTGATACATTCACACTGCTAGATAAGCTGGAAACATCTAAATACTTTGATAGATCAATGTTAATTTTAGAAGAATCCATTTTAAATGCGTTTGCGAGTGCTGCTTCATCAACAGTAAATAAATGCTCTGTATCAAGTTCACTTGTTTCTTCTCCAAATGCTTTCCCCGTAAAGATGTTTTTATCTGGCTGTTCCAATTGCTTCTTCACGATTTCTGAATTTGATGCATATTGAATGATATGATCTACAAGATCACTTGAATAATAGACGCCAGAAGACAACATCTGAATATTGGCATCTTCTTTTGGTTTTACAACACCAACAATATTGATATCTTCAGCTTGGTCAATCAGTTTTTTCATATACGCTTCATCATTACTCTTCGATGCATAAACACCTAATGCATCATCATATGCATATGCATCACACGCATTGACAAGCTTTAAATGAATGCCAATAAAATCCTGATACTGATAGTCTTTACTTGTTGTTTTTACATCACTGCTCTCTTCATTCTGAAAGCTTTTAACAATCTTTTCTAATTCACTATAATCTTTCAGACCTAATGAATAGAGTGTCATATCTGTTAATGATCCATCTTTCGACAGCACAACAACAGCTTCATTATAATTCTGCGGCCATCTGCCTTCACTGACTTCATAGCTATCTCTATACAAAGAAGCATTCTTTGGAAGAGCACTAAAATCATTCATTGAAAACTGTGAAGAATACATGGAAGACGTTGGGGCAATGCCACTATTTGCCATTAAATTGTTAGGATTGACCTGCTTGATTCCATTTGTTGTATCAGGTAAATACAATTGTGGTTCAACATGATATTGATATTCAATGCTTCTTGCATATGTATCAATATCACTCTTTCCAGAATCAAAATATGTCTTTAAAGACGCAAGATCATTTTGACTCATTCCAGAAAACATATTACTCACAACATCAATTTCATTCACTTCACCAGATTTTTCTTTCGTATGTGCTTCTGCCATATTCCCCATCATACTCGTCATAGAGAAAGCAGATTTATCAATTTCTAAAGGATATTCTGATAAAGTTTCCTGTTCTGTATTTTGAATATACGCGTTGACACCATTGGATAATGACATAATCAAGGCAATTCCAATGATACCAATGGATCCCGCAAACGAAACAAGAATTGTTCTAGCTTTTTTCGTCATCAGATTATTTAAAGAAAGAGACAGCGCAGTCAAAAATGACATCGATGATTTTCCAAGATTTTTATGTACAGCAGGCAACGACTTTTCTTCTATCACATATGGATTTGTATCAGATAAGATATGGCCGTCTTTTACATTTACAATACGATTTGCATAGCGATGTGCAAGTTCAGGATTGTGCGTTACCATGACCACAAGGCGATCTTTCGCAACTTCTTTCAACAGATCCATGACCTGTATAGATGTTTCTGAATCCAGTGCACCTGTAGGTTCATCCGCAAGAAGAATATCTGGATCATTGACCAAAGCTCTTGCCAACGCAACTCTTTGCATCTGTCCGCCAGACATCTGATTAGGCTTTTTATGTATCTGTTCTTTTAGACCAACTTTTCCTAAAGCTTCAATTGCACGCTGCTTTCTTTCTTTTCTTGAAATACCAGAAATGGTTAAAGCAAGTTCCACATTTGCAAGAACCGTCTGATGTGGAATCAGGTTGTATGACTGGAATACAAAACCAATCGTATGATTACGATAGGAATCCCAGTCACGGTCTTTATATTTTTTTGTAGAAATACCATTGATGACTAGATCTCCACTGTCATAGCGATCTAATCCACCAATAATATTCAATAGCGTTGTTTTACCAGATCCACTTGGTCCTAAAATTGCGACAAATTCATTGTCTCTTAAATTTAAAGATACATGATCCAATGCCTTTTGGATCAAATCTCCTGTCTTATACTGTTTTGATATATCTTTGATTTCTAACATATGTCATATATTATATTGAAATTTTCCAATTTATATTTATACAATCAGAACTGATTGACAATTTTTCTCATGTTTTTAAAATTAAATGCGTATGAAAAAGAACTTTAAAGTATTTGTAGCGGATGTTGATGGAACACTGCGTTCTAGAACTGTCCGTATCCCACAAAAAGAAACGATCCAGGCATTTGAGAAGATGCATCAGGAAGGAATGATAGTAGGAATTGCAAGTGGCAGACCCCTATGGCAAGGATTAAAAGATCATCACAAAGAATGGAAACTTTCTTTTCAATTTGATTTTCTGATTGGAATGAATGGTGGAGAAATCTGGGAAAAGTCAACAAACAAAACAACTCAGTATAATCCATTAACAGTGGAACAACTCAAAGCAATTGTGGAAACATTCAAAGATATGCAAGGAATCAACCCTTTTGTGTATCGTGACGGATATGAATTATCTAGATATATTGATGATGAAATCATTCAAAGTGGTTTAAGACACAGCTGTAAAGTAGAAGCTTGCACTTCCGATGCAGATCTCTATGCCGAGCCTACAGGAAAGATTCTATATCGCTGTGATTCCATTGCAATTGCGGATGAATTAGAACACTTAGGAAAGACAATACTTCCAAAAGAAATTGCCTGCTTCAAAACAAATGATACTTTGGTGGAATTGCAGAATGCATCTGTTACTAAAGGCAGTGGAATTACACATTTCTGTCATGAACACAACATTCCATTTTCTTCTGTGATTGCCTTTGGAGATGCAGAAAATGATATTGAAATGTTAAAGTGTGCTGGATGGTCTGTTTGTCTGAAAAATGGCATGGATGATGTCAAAGATATCACAGATGACATTACAGAATATACTTCCAGTGAAGATGGTGTTGGAAAATATTTACTAAAAAATATCCTATAGAAAAGAGCCGCGATTTGCGACTCTTTGTTTTTTTATAATTCTTCAGCTAATTCATAAATCAGCTGTTCAGTTTTTTCCCATCCTAGACATGGATCTGTAATGGATTTTCCATACACTGTTTCTTCAGGTTTTTGTGCACCATCAACAAGATAACTTTCAATCATGACACCTTTGACAAGTTCATGAATTTCCTCACTGCATTTCATAGAATGAATGACATCCTTTGCAATACGGATCTGTTCCATAAATTTCTTGCCAGAATTGTTATGATTACAGTCAACAATGACTGCAGGATTTTCAAGATTAAACTGATGATATAAAGATTTTACTTCCATCAGATCTTCATAATGATAGTTAGAATGAGAATGATTATAACGATCCACATATCCTCTCATAATGACATGGGCTAATGGATTGCCTTCTGTTTCCACTTCCCATCCACGATATACAAATTTCTGTTTTACCTGTGCAGCAGAAATGGCATTCATCATGACACTCAGATCTCCACCAGTAGGATTCTTCATACCACAAGGAATATCTACCCCGCTGGCAACGATACGATGCTGCTGATCTTCTACACTTCTAGCACCAATTGCAACATAGGCAAGTACATCATTTAAATATGCATAGTTATCAGGATAAAGCATTTCATCTGCACATGTAAAACCAGTCTGTTTAATTACATCAGAATGTAATTGACGAATAGCAATGATTCCTTTCAGCATATCTTCTTTTTTATGTGGATCTGGCTGATGGAACATTCCTTTATATCCAACCCCCTTTGTACGAGGCTTGTTTGTGTATACACGAGGAATCATCAAGATCTTGTCTTTCACTTTTTCCTGTACTCCAGCAAGTTTATTCATATATTCCAGTACCGCATCTTCACGATCTGCACTGCATGGACCAATGATCAATAAGAAACGATCATCTTTTCCAGTAAAAACATCTGCAATTTCCTTATCTCTTCTTTGTTTTGTTCGAATAATTTCTTCTGTTAATGGAAAAGCTTCTTTTAATTCTTCAGGTGAAGGAAGCTGTCTAATATATTTCATGTTGCTAGTCATATCTTTTTCCCCTATATTTCTCGTATATTATAACGAAATGTATTGAAACTTCATATCATTTCTTTTCAATATTTTTCCATTTATTTTCTTTTCCATATACAAATCCCTTTTTTTGTTACATGAATATTCTGTGAAAAAATTACGTTTCACTGTATAATAGCTTAAATGTAACCCTTTACATACAATTTATAAAAAGGAGAAATTCATATGAAAGAAAAATGTTATTTTCATGATAACGAAGTGATTTTAAACTTCACTTCTGGTACATTAACTTCTTCCGCCCAATTACTAGACTCCCCTCTATTCAATATATTTTTAAATCAATATTTAGATTATTTAGAAAATCATCGTAGAGACTTAAGAGAATTCTTATATCAGAAAGACAATGACCGTGAACAGGTATTAACAAAGCTCAAAGGTACATTACGTTTACTGCTGTTGATTCATACAGAAACCGCAGATATTCCTTATCTAGAATTACCAGATATTATGGAAGAAGTAATTTCTGAAGGTTATCGCTACTGGACTTCACTGGATCGTTATTCTATTCTTTATTTACAGAACGCAGACAGCTACGCAACAAACGCATTCATGAATCTGGATCATGAAATCAATGAACTCGCAAGAAACTTCTATCGTACGGTAGAAGCAAAGATCACTGGAAGAAGAGACAACGTCTATAAACAGCTGGATGCTGGTACAAATGCATCTTTACTGATGCAGAAGTATGAATGGAATTGTCCATCTGCTTACGAAAAACTCAAAGACATTGCATTTGTTCATACGATTATGGTAAGAACTCCATTGATCATTCATACAAAATCAAATAAACGATCCAATGTATTTAAAGAACATGATCATAATCCAATTGAAGATTTTAATGGCGATTCTGAAGACTGGTTCTGCTTCCCTTGTCTGATTGGTAAATTATTAGTGTATGCATATTTCCACAAAGACTATCTATCCAGCTGTGTTGGTACAACAGGATTATTCCAGCTGGCCAGGAGTGAAGACTGTCTTGGAAGAAAACCAGATGCAATCTTATTATTTGGTAATCATGATGGCACAAAAGATACTGTCTTCTACCATGATGAAGAAAATGAGATTTATATTGGTAAAACAAGTGCAAGTGAAGAAATCGATTACTTTGGCTACACAAAAAAATCATTATTAACATTGCATAATCTCGTTGCGATGAAACGTGGATGGCTGCCAATTCATGGTGCAATGGTGAATCTATACTTAAAGGATGGTTCAAAGCGTGGTTTATTGTTTATGGGTGATTCTGGTGCTGGTAAATCTGAAACACTAGAAGCTCTAAGTCATCTTGCATCTGATATCATTGATCATCAGGAAACTGTATTTGATGATATGGGTAGTGTTCATATTGATCAAAATGGTCGTTTAAAAGCAGAAGGTACAGAAATTGGTGCCTTTGTCAGACTGGATGATCTAGAAAAAGCAACTGCCTATAAAGATCTGCATCGTTCTATTTTCTTTAACCCCGAAAAGAAAAATGCAAGAGTTGTCGTTCCTGCAGGGAACTACAAACTTATTACACAAGACCATGATATTGACTGCTTTATTTACGCAAATAATTATACAGATCAAAGAGGCATGCATCTATTCAAGGATGAAGAAGAAGCAAAAACTACATTTATTGAAGGAAAACGTTTTGCATTAGGGACAACACAGGAAACAGGATTGTCAAAAACATTCTTCGCCAATCCATTTGGACCAATGCAGAAGCAAAAAGAATGTTCCACTTTAATTGATCAGGTTTTTGATAAACTGTTTGAGCAACAGATTCCTGTTGGAGAAGTATACACGTGTCTTGGTCTTCCTGATAAAGGTGATCATGGAATTGATGAAGGTGCAAAAGCATTACTAGATTTCGTTGTAAACAAAAAATAAATGGCATTCCATTTGGAATGCCATCTTTTTTATTTGTTGTAGTTGAATTTGAATACAGCACATCCATATGCTGGTAATGGGTAAGAAATATGATATTTTTTTCCATCACATTCACCCTTTTTCGCTCTCAATGATTTCTTGTCAGTAACAAGTCCATGTTCATCCAATACTAGTGAATATGTACCTGCATTTGGAACACCCACCATATAGTCAGTTCTCTCTACTGGTGTAAAGTTGATCACAAATAAGAGTGCATTCTTTCCAGTGCTGTCTTTTCTGATAAAGGAGAAAATACTACGTTCTCTATCATCTGCATTTACCCATTCAAAGCCATCCCACGAATCATCAAGTGCATACATTGCTGGGAATTTCTTATAGACATGTAATAAATCTCTAACAAAATCCTGCAGGTCTTTATTGAGAGGATTATCACATTCCCACCAGTCGAGCTGTACTTTTTCATTCCATTCATGTGCCTGTCCAAAGTCTTGTCCCATAAACAACAACTTCTTTCCCGCATGACCAAACATAAATAGATAACCTGCCTTTAGATTCTTGAATTTATCTTCCAGTAATCCAGGCATCTTGTTGATCATAGAACACTTCAAATGCACAACTTCATCATGAGACAATACAAGAATAAACTTTTCACTTGTTGCATAGGACATGCCAAATGTCATCTTGTTATGATTGTCTTTTCTAAAGTATGGATCTAATTTCATATAATCTAAGAAATCATGCATCCATCCCATATTCCATTTATATGTAAAGCCAAGTCCATCGTGTTCTGGTGCTTCTGTAATCTTAGGCCATGCGGTAGATTCTTCTGCGATAATGATTGTTCCATCTTTTCTGCCACGAATGACACTGTTTAAATGCTTGAAGAATTCAATGGCATCTAAATTACCATTTCCACCATATTTATTTGGTATCCATTCACCATCTTTTCTACCATAGTCAAGATATAGCATAGAAGCAACCGCATCTACTCTTAATCCATCAATATGATATTCATCAAACCAGTACAATGCATTGCCAATCAAGAAGTTTTTCACTTCATTCTTAGAATAGTTAAAGATCTTTGTCCCCCAGTCTGGATGTTCACCCATTCTAGGATCTGCATATTCATATGTTGGTGTACCATCGAAATCAGCTAAACCAAATGCATCTTTAGGAAAATGTGCAGGCACCCAGTCTAGAATGACACCAATATGATGCTTATGTAATGTATCCACTAAATACATAAAATCCTGTGGAGCACCATATCTGCTGGTAGGTGCATAATATCCAGTTACCTGATATCCCCAGGAGCCATCAAACGGATGTTCTGCAATCCCCATCAGTTCTACATGTGTATATCCCATATATGCACAATACTCTACAAGTTCATCTGCATATTCACGATAGTTCATGAATCCATCTTCACTGCCATCGTCTTTCTTTCTCCATGATCCTAAATGTACTTCATAAATAGACATTGGCTGATCATAGCCAGTATGTTCTTTACGGCTTTCCATCCACTTTGCATCTTTCCATTTATAAGATGAAATATCTGCAGTTTTAGAAGCATTGCCAGGTCTTAATTCTGCAGAAAATGCATATGGATCAGCCTTGTATAAAATATCTCCTGTCTGTGTTTCAATTGTGTATTTATAGATTTCTCCATAATCCATACCTTCCATAAAGCCCTCAAAAATACCACTCTTCTCTAAAGGAAGCATGTAATTTGCTTTAGGATCCCAATTATTTCTTTCACAGACAATCGAAACTGCTTTTGCATTTGGTGCCCATACCGCAAAATGCATGCCTGTCTTTCCATTGAGCTTTGCTTTATGCGCGCCCATCTTCTGATAGATTTTATAGTCTGTACCTGTACCAAACAGATAACGGTCATATTCTGTAATAAAGCTAGGATCCTTTGGCATAGAAACCTTCCTGGAAGTAGTTTTCTTTTGTATTGTAGTTTTCTTTTGAGCCATAATACTCACTCCTTAATGATAACGTTTACATTTATACTACAATTATACATTTTATTTATTTCATGTGCTAAACAAATCATTAAAAATGACTATTTTCCATTTTCATTAATGATGCAGATAATATTCAATTTCATTATCTTCCACATGTGGAAGGATCTTTTTTAACTGTTTGAATAAACGCAGATATGATTCTTCTACACTTCTGTCATACACATGATTGCTGAACTTCTTTCCAAATGCATTCTCAAATGTAGCGTATCTTGCGATTCCCCAGCCATAGAATTCTCCTCGCTTATCCATTTCGTATTCAAAGTTTGTTGTGGTGATATAGCCAAGCTTCTGCAGTTTTGTCAACTGCGTATCAAAACCTTTTCTTGCTTCCCATTGTACAGGATCATTCTTTCTAGGTTTTACATATCCCCCTTCACTTTTCAACTGTTTAGAAAGTACTGAATAATGAGAAGCAATCAAATCATACAAGTACTTTGTATCATAACTCACGATTCCTTCATCACATCTAGCATCAAAATCAAAGCCATCTCGTTTAAAGTTTGCAAGATCATTGATGAATTTTGGAGATACAAACACTGCCTTATTCTCAAAGAATTTTCCATAGGCACTTTTTGTCTGTTGAATCACGGGTCCTTTCCATTCCCAAATACCAGCGGAAGAAGAAAAATACACTTCTTTTGCACAACGTTCCTCAATAGAAAATCCTTTGATCGTATTTGAAAACAATGGAAGAATGCCTAATGCATTGACCGCATCAATCATCTCTTGTTTTGATGTAATATAAATATCTTCAATCGTCTTAGTCATGATATAATTTTAATCGCATGATTCTAAAGGAGGCAAACAAAATGACTGACAGACACAATATTTATGAATTATTTGAAGAAATTCATATGGAAGCATTTGCTAATAAAACAGTTGGAGAAATGTTAGAAGAACTTGACCGCTTGATTGGGCCATTCAGTTCATTAAGTGATGGAGAACTTGTAACACGCTTATCCGGCTATAAAAAAAGTCCATATCATGTACAGTAAAAGCTGCCACGCATGAATGCATATGCATTCATTGTGACAGCTCTTTTTTTATTTCTGGTGAAAGAAATACAGAGTTTTTCATGCAGAATAAAATAAATAAATCATTGTAATACCCTTCTGTTAGATCAAACATGTTATTTGTTACGTGGATCAGTCTTTCTATTTTTTCATGAGATAAAGAAGCAATGACTTCATCTATAATATGTTTCATACACTCCATGCATATGCTATAAGACTCTGTATATTCTTTAATGAGTGTCTTATGACATTCTTTATAAATACTACGTGCAGGTACAATGAAAGAAATATATTTTTCTTTCCATATTTCCTGCATTTCTTGATTTTGTGAGAATTCATTAACACATTGATTTAAATAAGATATCATTTCATCTTCATTGCCATTTTCAACCTGTATAAATAAGTGTGCTAATGATGTAGATAATGTATAGACCTGCTCTGCAGATAATTGAGATAAATGAGAAGAAATACCATACAACGAAGAACGCATCTATGATTCTGTAATTTTCGCAATCTTTTGCCATAAGAATTGACGATAATCATCTACCTTCTGATGCATAAATGGAGTAAATAAAAATATCGCAGTCATTCTTGCGGTCAATTGTGCATCTACCTCATCAAAATTAATTTCTTCTTTTTTCATTGATGAAGAAGGAATATGCATAATATCTTCATATGTTCCATTTGGCGGAATATTTTCAACCAATACTTCAAGATTCTTTTTTTCATTCAGAATACGACACATATCTTTCTTTAGCGAAACATGCTGCTTATACAGAAAGAAATTAGCACATGTTGGATATGACAACACATTGCGAATGTGTTGAATTGACATGCCTGCCTGTCTTAAGCGCAGAACAAGATCCATTTCTTCCATATTCTGCTCATTAAAACAATAGTAGTTATTCTCAGACTTATGAGGATGTACTAATCCGCTTTTAATATAAAAATGTACTGTTTTTCGTGAGAGATTGTATTTACGACATATATCATTGATTTGCATACTCAAAGTATACCCTAATTAGACAGTTTTATGTAACCGCTTTACTGATAACATGTGAAATATTAAACAAATCAACGTAAATGTCATCAAAAATATGGTATTGACTGTCCATTTACGGAATCATTTACAATTTCAACAGGAGGAAAAATTATGAATCAATCATTCAAATCATTTTTAGCATTGGGCATGGTTTTCAGTATGACAGCCTGCTCATCCACTAGCAAAGAAGTATCCACATCTTCTATGAAAGATGGATCCTACACTGCTGAAGTTACAGGACACAATGGTCCAATGAAAGTTGAAGTTGAAATCTCTGAAGGAAAGATTTCAGCAATCAACGTTGACGAACAGGTGGAAACATACGGGATTGGCTACGGTATGCCAACAACACCTGTAGAAGCAATTCCTGAAAAAATCATCAAGAACCAATCCCTTGGCATCGACTCTATTACAGGTGCTACAATCACATCTAATGCAATCATTAATGCTGTGGCTGATTGTGTAAATCAGGCTGGTGGAGACAACGAAGCACTAAAGAGTGTAAAAGTGGAAAGTGAAAACAAAGACACGGAAGTTGACGCAGATGTTGTTGTCATTGGTGCAGGTGCTGCCGGTATGGCTGCCGCAATTGAAGCAAGCAATGCTGGAAGTAAAGTTGTCATTCTTGAAAAACAAGGAATCATTGGTGGTTCTACAACAAGAAGTGGCGGCAAATTAATTGCAGCTGGCACAAAATATCAAGAAGAACAAGGTTTTACTGGTGATACACCAGAAGCTCTATTTGATTATTACAAGTCTGTTGGTGGAGACAAAATCGATGATAAAAAATTAAAAGAATTTACAGATCATGCATTAACTGATGTCAACTGGCTGGAAGATATGGGCGTTGATATCATCAATGTTGAACCAATTCATTCATCTATTACTCCATGGCGTGTTATGAATACACAAGGTGGCGGCGGTCAGGTATCCGGCATTGGTGGTCAGATCTCTGTTCCTATGTACGATACACTTTCTAAGACGGATACAGAAATCTTCTATGAAACTGCTGCAGATAAAATTCTCATGAAAGATGGCATCATTGCTGGAGCAGAAGGTACAAGAAAAGATGGTACAACAGTTACAGTGAACGCTCCAAATGTAATCATTGCTACAGGTGGTTATGCTCAAAGTGAAGAATATACAGAACACTTAGGTATGGGTAAGGTTGCTACTAGCGTACCTGCTGGTAACGTTGGTGATGGTATCAAGCTTGGTAAAGATGCTGGTGCTAAAATTGAATTTACAAACGGTGTGCAGGAAGTACTCGTTTCATTTAGATGTGGTGTTGGTATCAATGAAGAATCTGGTTTGATTGTAACAGAAAAAGGCAAGAGATTTGTCAATGAATATACATACCAGTCTCATGTAGCAACAGCTGCTAGATTAGAAGGATCTGTAGGTGCTTTCTATATTGCAACTGCAGAAGATCCTAACCCAACAGTACAGTATGGATTAACACTTGACTCTACACTCAGTGCAGATTCCATTGAAGAACTTGCAGAAAAGATGAATGTAGATAAAGAAACACTCAAAGCTACAGTAAATAGATACAATGAACTTTGTGATAAGGGTGTTGATGAAGATTTCAACAAACCAGCTAAATACATGCAGAAAATTGAAGGTAAGGTATATGCAATTCCATTAAGTCGCTCATATACAGTTACATTTGATGGTCTTGTGACAGATCTAGATTCTCATGTATTAGATGAAAACAATAAGCCAATCCAGGGTCTATACGCTGCTGGTGAAGTTGCATTCACAGGATTATTTGGGGATGAATATCCAAGCTGTGGTCTAGCAATTGGTGCTTCTGTTAGATACGGAAGAATTGCGGGTATCAACGCAGCTAGCGGTAAATAAGATTGAATTTTAAAAGATCAGTTTGAAAACCAATGTCATTAAGTTAAGGCGTTGAACCAATTGAATCTCTAAAGTGCACTGCGCA
>OLOM01002234.1_pt1 | contig 12004 bp, 11 predicted proteins | sample 1672531 | NCBI WGS metagenome assembly OLOM01 (sample SAMEA3136696, study PRJEB25190) | human gut metagenome | reverse complement strand
CGCGCGCGGAGAAAGCGGTCGAGCCTGCCGGCCCCGCGAACGAGCCGCGGCGAGTCACGCTGGTGTTTGACTCGGAGCACTGGCTGGAGCTTCTCCCCTGGCACGACCTTGAGGTGACGAGGCGGGCAAACGGCACCCTCACAGCAAAGACGGCCTGGTACGGGGGCATGTGGCTGCCCAGGATGATTGCTGCCTGCGGCGGCCACGTCACCTGCGACGACTCCATGCTCGCAGCCGCCGTCCATGGCCTTGCGACCGCAGAGCTGGGGCGGTAGGGCAAAAAACGCGAAAAGGGAGGCCGCTGGCCCTGGCCGGCCCTGGCTTACCCCTGGCTCTGGCGCCAGAACTCTATGTAGCGTCGGACGTTGGCGGAGTCCAACATCTGCACGTTCTTGCTGGGCAGGCTCTTGATGAACGTCTTGCCGTAACGCTTGGTGGCCAGGCGCGAGTCGGCCAGCACCAGGACGCCGGAGTCGCTCGCGCTCCTGATGAGGCGCCCGGCAGCCTGTTTGACGGAAATCACCGCCTCCGGCAGCGAGTACCTCCACCAAGCACGCTCCTCGCGGGCGTCACGCTCGCGGACCAGCGGGTCATTGGGGCTGGCAAACGGCAGCTTGGGAATCACCACGCACCGCAGCGTGTCTCCCTGCGCGTCAAACCCCTCCCAGAAGGACTTGAGCGCCAGCAGAGAAAGGCTCTCCTCCTTCATGAAGCGGTCGCGAAGGCGGCGCGGGCTGGTGCCGCGTTCCTGACAGGCCAGGTCAAGGCCCTCGGCGGCCAGGCGCGGGCGCAGCCCCTCGTAGACGCGCTCCATGTCGCGCCTGTTGGTGAACAGCGTTAGCACCGAGCCGCCCATGGAGACGTGCACGTCAAACAACAGGTCCTCCAGCGCGCCAATGTAGGCGCGGTCGCTGGGCGCTGGCATGTCCTTTGCAACCACCACGGCCATGTGCGAGTCGTAGTCAAAGCTCGAGTCAAGCCGCAGATCGCGGTGCTTGCCCTCCGGCAGCCTGGAAAGGCCCACCCCCTCGTTGAAGTGCTTGAAGTCGTCCCCAACAGCAATGGTCGCGCTGGTGAAGACCACGCTCTCCATCTCGGGCAGCCAGCGCTCGGCAAGGTCTGCGCCCACGTCGATCTTCTCGGCAACAAGGCGCTCGGCGGCCATACGGCGCTTGGAGCGGCTGAGCTGCGCAGAGTAGACATAGCGGTCGTCCTCGCCGACGCAGATAAGGCGGATGCCGGCCAGCAGGTCACCCAGGAACCTGCAGGACTCGCCCAGGTCGGCCGCCAGCTGGGGAGAAGCCCCCGCCAGAAACGCCTGCGCCTCCTTGAGCTGCTTGACGCCCTCTGCCAGCACGGACGCGGCCTTCTGGCCACAGTCGCGCACGGCGCCCCACTCTTCGCCGGCACGCACGTCGGCGTCAATCCACAGGGTCATGAGGTCGTAACCGCCGTCGGAGCGAGCCAGGCCGGCCAGCTCGTGCACGGCCACAAAGAGGTCCGCCACGCCCACGGAGGCGCGGGCCACCGTTGCGGCGGCCTTAGTCAGAAGTCCCTGGATGGTGGTGGACCCGTCCAGCATGGCGGACTGCACCAGCAGACTGTGGATGACGCCGGTCTTGGTGCCGCCGAGCAGCTCAAACGCCATGCGGGCCTCTTCGCCGGAGACCTCCACGGCCCACTGGCGGCGAGCCTCGGACTCAAACGCGTGAGCCTCGTCGATGACCCAGTGGCGCACCGGCGGCAGGATCTTGCCCTCGGCCTCCACGTTGCGCAGCAGCAGCGAGTGGTTGGTCACCACCACGTCCGAGCTGGCCGCACGGCGACGGGCGCCATGGAGCAGGCACTCGTTGGGATAGTACGGGCAGCGCGCATGCAGGCACTCGCCGGACTTGATGGTGAGCATCTGGCGCGGCACGTATCGCCAGCGAATTCCCAGCGCGTCCAGGTCTCCATCGGGGGACTGGCAGGCAAAGGCGTAGGTCACGGCTATGGCCGTGAGCATGTCCCCGCCCACGGCGTTATCGGAGCGGCCGTCGTGCTGCGCCAGCGAGAAGGGCAGCTCGTCCTTGACCGCGCGGTCAAGGCGGTGCAGACACGGGTAGTGGTCGTAGCCCTTGAGGCTGGCGAAGGTCAGGCCACGCGGCAGGGCCTCCGCCAGGGCCGGCAGCTCGTGGGAGACCAGCTGGTCGGTGAGGGCATTTGTCTTTGTGGCCACGCCCACGGTGACATTGTTGCGCTGCGCAAAGAGCACCTCGGGCAGCAGATATGCCACGGACTTGCCCACGCCGGTGCCGGCCTCTATGGCGCGGTGCGTGGAGGTTGCCAGGGCGTCGGCAACCTCGCAGGACATCTGGACCTGCTCGGGACGGCTCTCCAAGCGCTCGTACATGCGGGCCACGGCACCCGCGGAGCCAAACTCCTCGCGCACCTCGGTGGCGGTGACGGGCTTAACGTGGTCCTTCTCGGCTGCATCGTCACGCTGCTTGGCTACGGACTCTCCCAGCAGCTGCGCGCGCACGCCCTTGAGCGAGAAGCGCACGGGGCCGTCGGCCAGCGCCAGATGAGAGAGCACCGGGCGGAAGGACCAGTCAATCTCGGGGTGCATGTCTGCCAGGTTGCCGAGGAGCCCCGCCGGCAGGTCGGTGAGGGCACACAGGATGATGCGCCACATGCCGCAGAGGGCGGCCACGTCGTCGCCGGCGCGGTGGGTCACGGAGGCGCAGTCAAAGGCCTCCGCCATGTCCGCTAGGCGGTGAGAAGAGAGGCGCGGCAGGGCGATGCGTGACAGCGCCAGCGTGTCTATCCAGGTGTCCGAGACGTTCACGCCGCCGGGGACGGCCTCCACGAAGGTGCGGTCAAAGGTGGCGTTGTGGGCCAGCACCGGGGCGCCACCCACAAAGTCTGCCAGGGCCGCCACGGCCTCGCGGGCGTCCGGGGCGTCTGCCACGTCCACTTGGCTGATGCCCGTGAGCTGCACAATCTCTACCGGGATGAGGCAGTGCGGGTTGACGAAGGTCTCGAAGGTCTCCACGACCTCGCGGCCACGCAGACGGGCGGCAGAGATCTCTATGAGCGTGCAGTCCTTGAACGAGAGGCCCGTGGTCTCGGTGTCAAGGACCACAACGTCGTCCTCGAGCAGGCCAAACTGCTGGCTATGGGCGCGTTCGGCAAGCGTCGCGTAGGCCGCGCGGACAGAGGCCGGCGTGCCGGGGAGGATGAGGTCATCCAGCGTCTTGGGTTGGGTCATCTAAGTGTCTACCTCGGGTTCTCTAGCGGGTTTGGTGTCTGAATGAGAAAAAAGGGACCGTCCCTTTTTTCTCAGGCCTCGAGGGCAAGCTCGACGAAGCGGGTGCAGAGCTGCGGGAACTCTATGCCGGCGTGGCGGGCGGAGTCGGGCAGGAGGCTGCTTGTGGTCATGCCCGGGATGGTGTTGGTCTCCAGGATGATGGGCTCGCCCGCGGCGGTGACGATGAAGTCGCTGCGAGAGCAGCCGCGGCAACCAAGGGCCTTGTGGGCACGGCAGGCCATGTCCTGCGCAAGGGCGTAGACCTCGGGAGAAAGGCGTGCCGGAATGATGTGGTGAAGCGCGGAGGGCTCGTACTTGACCTTGAGGTCGTAGAACTCGGCGTCGTAGGCAATCTCTACCACGGGCAGGGCCTCGGGCTCGTCGTTGCCAATGACGGGCACGGTGATCTCAGTTCCCTCGATGCACTCTTCCACAAGCACCCTCTGCCCGGCGGAGCCGGCCAGCTCGATGGCGGCCGCAAGCTCCTCGCGTCCGTTGACGCGGCTGATGCCAAAGCTGGAGCCGTTGCCGCAGGGCTTGACAAAGAGCGGCAGGCCCAGGTTCTGGATGACGGCGTCCACCTGCTCCTCGGTGAGGACGGTACCGGGCCTCATGTCAAAGCCGCGCGGCGCGCGGATGCCCGCTGAGCGGTAGACGGCCTTGGCAAACTCCTTCTCGGTGGCCACGGCGCTGGCAAGCACGCCAGAGAACGCGTAGGGGATGTGGAGTGTCTCGAGGAAGCCCTGGATGCAGCCGTCCTCGCCGTAGCGGCCGTGAAGCGCGGGGAAGGCCACGTCGTAGCCGCCGGCCACGAACCTCTGCGGAAAGTCCTTTTCGGCAATATCATAGAGGTCTACCTGCGCAAACCCGGCATCGAGAAGTGCCTGGCGGCACTGGGTGCCAGACTGCATGGAGATGTCCCTCTCGTCTGACCAGCCGCCGGCCAGAACGGCCACCCTGAGGGTCTTGAGTTGCTCTGCGTCCATTGAAGCTCCTTAGCGGCAGGCCCACGAGCTGGTATGCTCTTCAGGCAGTTAGTAAGTATCGTTCCCGTTGGTTGCCAACAGTGGTTTAGCTCTGTTGAGAATACTCCACCACGGGGATGCCACGCTGAGGGGAGCGTCATGACCAATTCCACCAACGGTGGTTCCGGGGCGGCCGCGGGTCTTGTCAACCTGAAGTCGCTCTCTCACAAGGAGCTCGCGGAGCTCATCGAGTCCCTGGGGCAGCCCAGCTTCCGCACCAAGCAGGTCGAGGACTGGATCTGGAACAAGAACGTCAGTTCTCTGGACGAGATGACCAACCTGCCCAAGACGCTGCGCGAGGCGCTTGCCACCAAGGTCAGCGTAGGGGGCGTGGAGGAGGTTGCCCGCCAGGTCTCTTCTGACGGCAGCCGCAAGTACCTGCTGCGCTACCCCGACGGCGTCACCGTTGAGTGCGTTGGCATGCCCACCAAAAACCGCCTTGCCGTGTGCGCCAGCACCCAGGCCGGATGCGCCATGGGCTGCGCCTTCTGCGCCACCGGTGCCGCTGGCCTCACGCGCTCCCTCACGTCCGCAGAGATCTACGAGCAGGTCATGCATGTGCGCGATGACTTCAACACGCGCGTGACCAGCGTCGTCCTCATGGGCCAGGGCGAGCCATTCATGAACTACGACGCCACTCTGGGCGCCCTGCGCAAGCTCAACAACCCTGACGGCGGCGGCATTGGCGCCCGTCACCTCACGGTCTCCACCTGCGGCGTCATCCCCAACATCATCCGCTTTGCCAAGGAGCCGGAGCAGTTCACGCTGGCCGTCTCCCTGCACTCCGCGGTGCAGTCCACCCGCAACGCCCTCATGCCGGGCGTCAAGAAGTACTCCCTGGTCAACCTGTACAACACCATGGGCGAGTACGTGAACAAGACCGGTCGCCGTCCTACCTACGAGTACGCGCTCATCGGCGGTGTCAACGACACGGGTGAGGAGCTCAACGCGCTGTGCGACTTCTGCAAGGGCACGCTGGCGCACGTCAACCTCATCCAGCTCAACGAGGTCAGCGGCTCCAAGTTCAAGCCGTCTACGCCGCAGCGCGCTCAGGACTTTGTGCAGCGCCTTGCCCGCGTTGGCGTTGAAGCCACCATCAGGAACTCCCGCGGGTCCGACATTGACGCCGCCTGCGGTCAGCTCCGCCAGCGCATGGCGGGGAAGTAGTCCCTCTTACTGCCTGTGTGACGCAAAGGCCGGTTACCCGCGGAGTGCGGGTAACCGGCCTTTCCTTTTACCTTATATCCTTTTGGCGAGAAGAACATGTGTTCTGTTTAGAATCCCAAAGCCTGCCATTGAGCTGCGGTTGACTGGGCATTTGGCAGCGGACTCTCGTCTTTCATTGTCACGCCCTGGGCATCCTCGACGATTTGACTGATTCTGTCGTAGGAGGACTTGACCGAGGTGGCAGCCGACTTGAGCTTTGACTTGGCCTCATCGGAGAGACAGAACTTATAGAGATAGGCTGCACCGATGGCGAGCAGACCCGCAGTTACAAGCGTTGTCTTCACGCGCACAGCTACTCATCTCCATACGTGTTCTGAGCTGCAATTATCTCCACGATGTGGGCAAGCATCTCCTCGTCGGCAAACTCGATTTCAATCTTGTTCTTGCCGCGGACGTTCTTGATCTTGACTTTGGTGTTTAGAGCCTGACGCAGCTCACGGGCCGCCCTCTTGAAGGACTGAGGGGCCGGCTCCCTCTTGGGCTTGGAGGGCTCCTCAGTGCCAGAAAACAGCGGGGCAAGATGTTCTGTCTGACGGACCGACAGATTCTCGTTGACGACCTTCTCTGCCAGCCTGATGCGGCCTTCCTCGGTAGGCACAGCCAGGATGGCGCGGGCGTGCCCTGCAGTGATGCGCCCAGCCTCAAGAAGGTCCTGTACCTCAGCGGGTAGATCCATCAGCCTCAGCGTGTTGGTGATCGCGGATCTGGACTTGGAGAGAATCTTTGAGAGCTCCTCCTGCGTGAGGTCCTTCTCGTCAAGGAGCTGGCGGTAGCCGCGGGCCTCCTCAAGGGGAGTCAGGTTGGAGCGCTGCAGGTTCTCGATGAGGGCAAGCTTGAATACGTCCTCATCGGAAATCTCCCGGATAACAACGGGAACCTCATCAAGGCCCGCCAACTTAGCAGCCTGATATCTGCGCTCGCCAGCAACGATCTCGTAAGACGTTCCGTGCTTGCGAACAAGGATGGGCTGAAGGATGCCGTTCTGTTTGATTGAGTCCGCCAGCTCAGAAAGCTCGGTCTCATCAAAAGTCTTTCTCGGCTGTCCCTTGTTGGGCTTGACCTTTGAGATGGGAAGAACCGAGTCTGACTTCATTGCTGCAGTCTCAGCATCAGCCTCACCCATCAGAGAGACGAGGCCCTTTCCCAAACCAGCCTTCTTAGCCACGGTTTATCACTTCCTTTGCAAGCTTTGCATAGGCAGAAGCACCCTTGGAAATGCGAGCATACATAGAAACCGGCATGCCGTGAGAAGGCGCTTCGGCAATTTTGACGTTACGCGGAATGATGGTCTTGAACATCTTCTTACCAAAGAAGGCCTGAACCTCATCCACAACCTGCTTAGATAGCGTTGTACGGCTATCGAACATTGTCATAACAATGCCAAAGATCTCCAAATCAGGATTCATACGCTTTTTGACCATGTTCATGGACTCAAGAAGCTTAGTAACACCCTCAAGTGCGTAGTACTCACACTGAATCGGAATAATCAGAGAGTCTGCTGCAATGAGTGCATTGATTGTCAAAAGGCCTAAAGACGGGGGACAGTCGATGATTATGAAGTCAAACTCGTCCTTTACCGTCTCAAGAGCCTCTTTTAGTACTGATTCACGAGCCATTGTGTTGACAAGCTCAATTTCAGCACCTGCCAACTGAATTGTAGCCGGCGCAACAAACACCTTCGGCTCGCAAGTCTCCTGGATTACATCGGCAATGGGCACGTTATTGAGAATGACGTCATAAATGTCGTTCTCAAGCTCATCCTTCTCGATGCCAAAACCGCTGGAAGCATTTCCCTGCGGGTCAAAATCAACGATAAGCACCTTTTTGTTGGCTTCGCCAAGACAAGCAGCGAGGTTAATCACCGTTGTAGACTTGCCAACGCCGCCCTTTTGGTTAATCGTCGCAATAACTCTCGTTTTGCGACTAGGAAGTCCTCGTTTCACGTCTGTATAGCTCACGTGACCCTCCAAATGCAGTTCGTTGGCCTATGTAGATGGTGATTGGACTACATCATACGAGAATGTTCCACGTGAAACATTGTGATTCTCAACCTCTTTTGATTGGCACATGTTTCACGTGAAACATAAATGGCTCTAACGTTTCACGTGAAACGTTAGAGCCATTCATGTCAGGAAATTCGGATTGTACTTACACGACTAAATACCCAGCGGCTGATTCTTAGCCATTCCATTCTGTCTCGGCAGTTTAATTTTAGACTTGGCAACCTTCTGATACTGCAGAATCTCACGATGCCCAAGGCCATTAGGCAGCTCGCATGTTTCACGTGAAACAAACTTCATGCCACAAATCTTTGCAGCACGGTTTGCAGCAGCAATCTCGTCCTCAGTCGGATTGGCCTTCTCAAGAACAAGAAGTCCGTTCTTCTTAAGCAACGGAGCCGCATACTCAACCAAAACATTGGACTGAGCCACCGCACGTGCAAACACATAAGAGAAGGACTCAGGCCTCTCCAAGGCCAACTCCTCAGCCCTCACATGAAGAGCTTCGACGTTGTTCAACCCAAGCACCGTAGCAAAGTCATTGACTGCATTGACCTTCTTACCAACAGAGTCAATCAACACCGCATGTGCACCCGTAGCAATGGCAAGAGGGATGCCAGGGAAGCCAGCACCAGTGCCTACGTCCAAAACGACGTCCTGAGAGCCTATCTGAGACGAGATAAAGGCAAGGGGGATAAGAGAGTCCAAGCAATGCAAGACAAGGCCTTCAGCGGGCTCTGTGATCCTCGTAAGGTTGACGACTTTGTTCTTATCGATAACGAGGTCCAAATGGGCAACCATTAGACGAGCCTGATTCTCAGTCAAAGGGATGCAATAGTCTTTCACATACTCAAGGAGCCTCTGTTCAAGATCTCTCCTAAGCTCAATGTTCAAAATTTGCCTCCTGCCAAAAACTCTCGACACAAGAAGTTTTGTCATATAAGAAAAGGGAGGGTGAGAAACTCACCCTCCCTAGAGAATAGCCTATGTAGTTGGTCTTACCTGACGGCAGTCACAACCACGCGACGGTTGGGGTCCTCACCCTCGGAGTGAGTGGTGACTGATTCGTTGCCAAGCAACGTCATGTGGACGATGCGCCGCTCGTAGGCGTTCATGGGGGCCAGGGCAACGCGACCCTGCTTGCAGGCACGCTCTGCAGCAGAAAGAGCAATGGTCTCAAGCTTCTTCTTGCGACGGGTCTTGTAGCTCTCGATGTCCACCACGATGGGGTAGTAGAACTTGATGCGGCTGCTCATCAGGGAGGTCAGCACCATCTGAAGGGCATCCAAGGTACGGCCGTGACGACCGATGAGAACCGCGAGGTCACCACCGTTGACGTCAAGAATGAGCTCACCCTCGTCACCGTCGTACTCGTCGATGGAAGACTCAGTCTCGCCAAAGAAGGCCAGAATCTTCTTCAGATAGTCAACGGCGAGGTCGGCGACCTTGTCGGTCTCCTCGTCAGTAAGGGCAATGCCGGACTCAAAGTGCTCGCGAATCTCTGCAAACTCGTCGTCCTCGGCAGTATTGAGGGTTCCCTCCACCAGAGTCTCCTCCTGGTTCTCGGGGATGCTCTCCTCCATACCAACCTCCTGTAATAGCATCAAAAGCGGTGCTAATAAACGTAATCTAACAGCAAATACTAGGAGCTAACTAGTTAGTTCTTCTTGTGAGGGCGAGGCTTCTTCTCCTTGCGCACCACATTGACCTCGACGGGCTTGTTCTTGGCAGCCTCCTCGGCCTCCTTGCGGGCCTTCTCCATGACCTTGTTGGTCACCAGCTGCTGCTGGGCCACCTGCCACAGGGAGGAGGTCACGTAGTAGAGAAGGACGGCAGCCGGGCAGGACCAGCCAAACCAAAGCATCATGATGGACATGACGGCGCCCATGGTGATGGACTGCATGCGCTGGTCACCCTGCATCTGGGTGTTCATCAGCATGGGGACAAAGGTCAGCACGCCAAAGAGCAGGTCAAAGATGATGTAGGGGACAGCGGCGGCCCAGCCGGAGGCGGCAAGCACGCCAGCGACGGAATTAGTGATGGACGGCAGAATACCGAAGAAGGAGGCGTCCACAGGCACGTTCTTCACGACGGTGAAGAGGGCGAAGAAGATGGGCATCTGCAGGAAGAGAGGCAGGCAACCCATGAGCGGGTTGAAGCTTGCCTCGGAGTAGAGCTTCATCTGCTCCTCCTGCATGCGAACGGGGTCATCCGCATACTTCTCCTGGATCTCCGCAATCTTGGGCTGCATGATCTGCATGTTGGCCGTGGACTTAACCGACTTGGTCTGCAGCGGGGTCAGGATGAGGCGAATGATGAGGGTCAGGATGATGACAGCCAGGCCCCAGTCGCCAGAGACGCCATGGAGCCCCTCGAGCACCATGGTCAGGAAGTTAATGAACCAATCCCACATGTTTCCTCCGTGGCCGTCCCCGGTCAGGGAACGGGATCATACCCGCCATTATGGAAGGGATGACACCTCAAAATCCTGCGCAGCGCAAGCCAGCCGCCCTTTGCCAGGCCGTAGCGCTCTATGGCCTGGCGGGCATACTCGGAACATGTCGGCATATAAATGCAGTGGGCCCCCATCAGGGGAGAAATTCTCCTCTGATAGAAGGCCACGACCACAAGTGCGGCTTTGGCAGCCGCCGACTGCGGGCGGGTTTGGCCCACGTCAGATGCCGGCCTTGGCGAGCATCTTCTGCAGGGCGGCAGCCACAAGCTCGGGTGAGCTGTCATGGGTTCCCGCCGTGGAGAAGAGAATCACGTCATAGCCGTCACGCGGCATGTCACAGACACGTGCCGCCTCTCGGAGGACGCGCTTGCAACGGTTGCGGTAGACGGCATTGCCAAGACGCTTTGGCGCGACGAAGGCGACCCTTCCGGTGTCGCCTTCGTCGCGTCTAGCTACACGTATGCGCAGGAGGGAGTTGTTAATCCTCTTCCCACGGGAGAAGACCAGCTCAAAATCTTGCTTTGATTTGATGGTCTTCATGCTTTGTTATTTAGACGGTGAGCTGGTGACGGCCCTTGGCACGACGACGAGCGAGCACGGCACGGCCGCCCTTGGTTGCCATACGAGCACGGAAGCCGTGGGTGGTGGCGCGCTTGCGCTTGTTGGGCTGATAGGTACGCTTCATAGCTATTCCTCCCGGTTGGGTTTAGACGTCGGTAATAGAGCAATAAGCCCAAAGATTGTAAGGGTGTCAACCTCCAGATGTCAATTTCCTTCTCGTACACATCCCGCCCATATTCACAATCTCTTCCGAGGTCACAAAGGTAGGACGCCACCCCTAGCGGATGGGCTTTCAGGCAACACTATATGTAGTGAGATTGCCACGGCAGACACTTCTCGGCGAGAAAAGCCCCCGCAGACCGTCGCGACGTTGATGAAAGAAACATTCCACAGAAGCGTGCAATGCGGTGGAACGCGATGAAAAGTTTCGGTTGCATGCTATGATTTTCCAGCCGATTTCAGTGATGAATTCCAAGTTTTCAACAGGCTTTCACAACGTGTTGAAAACTTTCCTTCACATCGAATCTTGCGCGAAAAGTTTTCTTCAAGTGTCAAAACGTTGTTGAAAAGAAGGTTGAAGAGCATGGCCAGAGACTTCTATCCATTTGTGGAGAAAGACCCCTCTACCAGCGATTCTTCCCAACCTCGGGACGTTGTCAAGAACGGCGTACAAAACCCAGGTGAAAACATTTCATCACCCTCCCAGGCGCCCATGGAGGTCAGCACGCCCGCCCGCATTGCCGTCTACGACGACGCGGCGGCGGCCCCACGCGTGGTCATGGTGGAACCCAAGGACGTCCGCAGCTTCCTTGAGGAGATTACGGCCACGGTCAACCGTCTCTCGCACGAGCAGGGCGGCACCATCCCTTTCATGGTCATCAGAGAGATCGTCGAGAACTTCATCCACGCCTACTTCAAGGCGCCGACCATAACCATCCTGGACGGTGGGAACACCATTCGCTTCTCTGACCAGGGGCCCGGCATCAAGCAGAAGGACCTGGCCCTTGAGTACGGCACCTCCAGCGCCACCGAGGAGATGAAGCACTACATCCGCGGCGTGGGGAGCGGTCTGCCCTACGCGCAGCAGTACATGGTGGACAAGGGCGGCAGCCTGGACATCGAGGACAACCTGGGCGGCGGCACCGTGGTCACCATCTCCACGCACCCCCGCGAGGATCCCCTGGCCCCGCAGGCGCCCATGGCGGGGACATACGGGCAGTCCTACCAGCAGCAATGGCCCCAGCAGCCTCAACCCTTTGGCCAGGCGTACGGCCAGCAGTGGCCGACCCAGCCCTGGCAGCAGCCGTACGGGCAACAAGCTCCGGCAGGCATGCCACAGCAGCAGACGGGCTGGCAGCAATCCCAGCCCTACGGTCTGCCTTGGCAGCAGCAGGCTCCGGCCGGCATGCCCGCCCAGCAGCAGCCCTGGCAGCAGGCGGCGCCGATG
>OLOM01002232.1_pt1 | contig 12007 bp, 11 predicted proteins | sample 1672531 | NCBI WGS metagenome assembly OLOM01 (sample SAMEA3136696, study PRJEB25190) | human gut metagenome | reverse complement strand
TGGATACGGCGGAAATGCCCTGTTCAACGGCCTTTCCGCATCTTTTGCGAAAGAGCAAATCAGCTGCATCGTTGGACCGAACGGGTGCGGAAAATCAACGCTCGCGAAACTCGCCATGGGGCTTATAAAGCCCGCTTCGGGACGCGTGCTTATTCAAGGGCGCGACGTCGCGTCGTTGAATCCGCGCGAGAGGGCGCGGCGATTGGGCGTGCTCGTGCAGCAGCAAGAAGCGCCCATGATGACGGTGCGCGAGCTGGCGGCGTGCGGAAGATTTCCGCATCACGGGCCGCTATCTCGGCTTGACGAGACCGATGCGCAATGCATTGACGAGACGCTTTCTCTTGCGGGCGTCTACGATTTACGCGACCGACCGTTGCGAAGCCTATCGGGCGGGCAGAGACAACGGGCGCGCATGGCGATGGTGCTGGCGCAGGACACGCCCGTCGTGTTGCTCGACGAGCCCACATCGTTCATGGATGCGGCGGCGTGTTTCGACATGATGCGCCTCGTTCGCCGAGTGCGCGAGCGTGGCAAAACGGTTATCGCGGTAATCCATGATTTGAACTTGGCGCTTTCGGTGGCCGATGCCGTATTCGTGATGGAACGCGGGCGTTTGGCAGCGCAAGGCGCGCCCGGCGAAGCGGCCGTGCAGAGTGCAATCGAGCAATCATTCGGCGTGCGCCTCGAGCACGTCGAAACGCCGAGCGGCGTTGCATGGGTACCGTTCGAGCGAGAAGATGTCTAGCAACGCTTCGCTCGGCGAAAATTCATGCAGCGCCGCGTGCTGCGCTATTCCGTCGTTAATTTCGCCTTAGCGGGCAGGCAGAATCTCAATCCACTGGCCCTCAGGGTCGGCGATGAAATAAAGGCCCATGCGAGGGTTCTCGCGAATAATGCAGCCCATCTTTTCATGAAGCTCGTGGGCGGCGTCAAAGTCGTCCACGACGAAGGCGATATGGGTGTCTTTGCCACCATTCTCGTAGAGCTCAACGCGCCCACGGTTCCAGGTGAGCTCGATTTCGAAGGACACGCCGTCGTTGCCCATGAACGTATTGATCCACGAGCCATCTTCGGGGCCCATTTCGCGCAGCACCTTCATGCCAAGGGCTTCCTCGTAGAACTTGATGGTTGCTTCCTTATCGAGCACGTGGGTGCAGCAGTGAACGAACTTCGCTTTCATGCATTGTCTCCTTGCAAGTCGAATGGTTGCCTTTCGCACTTCATGTAGCACCAGCCGTTTGCAAAAGCGGGCGAACACCCGCATAATTAGGACGCTATTCCGCATCGAACCCGTATCACTTAGGGGAAAACGCATGGCCTTGCAAAAGAAGAACGTGAAATGCGCCCGAGAGGTTGCCATCCTTGCTCCCTATGCCGCGAAATGCTGCGTAAGGGACAACATCTCCAACATGCCTTCTTTTACCGCCTGCATCGAATATGCGCTCGAGCGCGTTGAGTCATTCGAAGAGGAATACGGCAAAATCAACTTTTACGCGCTTATGGGCATGCCGCTCGCCGTATTCGACGTTCCCGCTTCTTTCGACGGGACCACGCGCTACGAAGCCTCCTTGTTTGGATCCGAAGCGTTCTTCTTGAAGCTCGAAGCTTTTCGCGCCGCGCTCGCAAAGCTCGATTTCCCAGGCGTGCGCATGGTGTATAACAATTTCGCATTGCGAGCCGTGCTGCGCGCACTGTACGCCATCGAACATCGTGAACGCGACTGCTTCAACGGCGTCTTCAACCGCCTGTCATAACTAAAAAGAAAGGCCTATGGGCAAAAGCCCTCGTTCTCTTTTTCTTATTGACAGGGCGGGTGTACTCCCGTATTATATATGGCGGGAGTAATCCCGCGTATCTTATTGGGAAAAGAAATCGTCCCATCGCAAACGGCCACAACTCAGGAAGAGCCCGCCTATGATTTACGCAATGAGCGACATCCATGGCTGCATCGACGCCTTCGAAAAATCGCTTTCCTTCGTCGACCTATCAGATGGGCATTCAATGCTCATCCTATGCGGCGATTACTGCGACCGGGGTCCGGCGAGCCTTGAGGTCTACCAAAAGATCATGGGGCTCCAGTACGACTATCCCAACCAGGTGATAGCCTTGAGAGGCAACCATGAGGAAATGCTGCTGGAATACTGTGCCATGGTCGGCGACCCGGCGTTTACTCAAGGATGGATTCTTGCCGATTCCAACCTCGCCACTGCAAAAAGCTTTCTTGAGAAAGATGAGTTCAGTCAGGTAAAACGCCTGCTCGCGCGCAGAAGGTTCGAAGAAGCCTATCGATTCGTCGTCGATTGTATGAAAGCGAACCACGCCGATGTTCTCGCCTGGATACGAAAGCTTCCGTATTATCACGAAACGCCACACAAGCAAGTCTTCGTGCATGCCGGCATCGACGAAGACGCAGGCGATTTATGGCGTATAGGCACATTCGAGGAAGCCTTCACAACCATGCAGCCGGAATTCGTGGGGCAGAAATTCGAGCTCGACGTCATAAGCGGACACATCGCCACCGAAACGGTTTCAGGTACCGCAGGCTACGAAGGCGTGTGGCACGACGGCGCATCGCATTTCTATATTGACGGCGCCGTCATGAAAACAGGGCAGATCCCCGTGCTTGCCTACGACGAAAGCACGGGGAAGTACTGGGAGCAGTGGCCGCACAAGAGGAGCCTTTAGCGACGTGGGCAACCTGCGCGCGGATCATCGCGTTTAAACAGCGAGCGAAACCATGAACGCATTAACAGATGGAGGGTCGATGCATTCTCTCGAGTTCAATTACCTGCACGATTTGGCCACGGCAAACTACGATCTCGGCAATCGTCCCGACCCCGATTCCGAATCGATAATTCTCAAAGAAGATTTGTTAGAGGCTTTTTGGGGAGCCCAGACGAATGAAGCGCGAGTTTCCGCCGAGAAGAATTATGGGTGCGGCCCCTTCCGAGACATCGAGGTGCCATCGGGCGGCCAAACGATTCTGCTCTCCGTGGACTACCTTGGCCCAAGCGTGTACTGGCTTAAAGATTACTATTCAGAACACGGGGTTGACGCCCCGGAGGCGGACTCCCGCATTCGCGCGTTCCTTAAAGAAAGTCGAAAGCTTGGAGGCCATATCCTGTTCCCACGAGGAAGCAACGGCGGGCCGCACGAGACGTTAAATCAAGCCCGCAGCGGAGAGAGGGGCGTTTACGACAGAATCGATGCGACATTGCTGTGCCTGAAAGCATTCTTCGGCTGCCCAGAGGTCTCATCGACCAATTCCCAACGCGATGCATCGGCGTTTATGGAGGAGCTGTCGAAACTCTTCCCCAACGAAGAACAGCTCAAAAAAGTGAAGGCGAATTTGATGCGCATCTTCGATTCTCTTCAATACTATGCTGAAGACTTCGCATACTTCAGTGACTTCCGAGGCTTCTGCGAAAGGCAAAAACTTACCGGTTCATTCGTAACGAAAGAGGGGGAAGTTGAAATGTTCGCACCCCTGTGCCCCCTAAAGCCAGAAAACTACGAAGCATATGCCAAAAACGTCAACGGGGCGATTAAAAAGAGGAATAAGGTGATGCATTCTGCCTAAGCGTCTCTTCAGGTCGACGTTGCGCAGCAAATCGGGATTCTCGAAAAGGGGCGCGCATTAAGACCTTCGCGAGACAGATTGTTTTCCGCGAACCCCAGGGCGTTTTCATAGAGCGCGATCAAGAAGCTATCGTCGGGCATTACACACGCCGGGGCGCGATTCCAAGCATGCCATTCAGTTGAACAACTTCCGATCAATCTGTTTTTTGAACGACTGCATAAAGCTTCGACGATTTCCAAAGAAACGCTCGTGAGTCTTCGTCTGCTTGCCGGCGTCGTAATCATCCGAGACGCGAACAACGGTGCAAATATAATCGGCCACTTGGAGAAGCCTGCGTGCGCTAGGATCGGCGTCTCGATAGTCAGCTACATTTTTAGCGAGAGCAAAGTCAAGGGCATCGCGCAACGCTATACTAACTGCCCCTTGTCCATTATCGTAGTAAACGGCAATTACATCGAACAACTGAAAATAAGGCAAGCGATCAAAAACGAACAGGGCGAGATCACGCCTAATCCGCGCCTCAAGTTCCTCTCTATTGCGGGCGTCAGAAACGCCATACCGCAAAACAAAGAAAGAAAACGGAAGCTCACGAACGAACCGAGCGAATTGAGCAAGCAATCGCTTCCTATCCCCAGGCGACACCGCCGCATAATCTTGGTTGCCATGCAGCAAATCTTTTCCATGGAAAGGTATATTGGGAAGTCCGGCAATAGAAAGCCGACATTCATAGCGATCGATTGGATCAGCGATATTGGCAGAATGGTCGTGGAGAACGACAGCAACAATATAGCGCCCCTCCGAGAAATCCTGGCTACCTGATTCGTCGATATGGAGATTCAAACGGCTTACCATATAACGCTCCCCAAGCGAATCAATAGAAAAGGCGAGGTACGTACCTCGCCAATCTGACGCCTGCAAGGCTCACGCCTATTCGGCAAGTTAAGTATCGCATTTTGCAGTCCAGGAATTCAACCGCCTTATGAAAAAACTTGAAATGCTTCGGCCCGAAAGGAAGGCCGATAGCACAACCATCGACGTCGCAACATTTGGTCAAAGCTCGACTCGCGGCCAGCCTATTCATCAGGCGCCTCTATATACCCCAACAAACAATGGCGCGCCGGAATGCGAGAAAATGGCGAACGCAAACGGGCGGTCGAAGACAACCCTCACGGGTTCCGGCATAGGTTCGGGCGCGCAACCCGCCGGCACAACAAAGATGATATATGCCGCGCCTTCCGCCCCGTTGGGGTCGAGCTTGAGCACGGCGTTCTGAACGACTCTGCTCACCATAGCATCCGCTTCGGTTATGTTCCCGAAATCGGCTCCTGGAGAAAATGTTTTCTCGATTCCCAGAGAGCGAAGCATGCCCCCAAGGTCGCGATCGTCGGAACGCCCTTAGCAACGCCGGGCACCCGAACCACAGCAGCAAAAAACGCTACTGGGCGAATACCGAGTAAGGCATCTATGCCCATCTCGCCACAAGCGCCGTGCCGAAAGTCCGAGCGCCTGAAGCACTTGCTCGAAAAAAGGATCTGAACAGCAAAGGCTCTGACTTCGGAATAAGACCGAACCATACGCAACGTTTGTTTTCGCGTCAAATTAGTTCGAAACGCTGGCATCTTCAGAAAGCGGAAGCCCATACATTGCTGAAAAACCTCGAATAATGATATCGAGGTCGCGATTAAACGCACGTTCGTTGAACATCTTCGAAAATTCCTCGAGATCATCCGGCAATTCTTCGTACGAAGAAAGAGCCTCGTTCGCATACCCTTCAGCAATCTGAAAGCCCGTCAAGAAAGAGTGCAAAACGCTCAAGAAATCATAGGGCATGGTCTTTGACAGATTCTGGCCATCGTGCGTTGCGAAAACCGATTGGGTGTACTCCTTTACGGGAGACTCAAACGGCGGAACCTGCAAGAAAAGCCAGTAGGCTTTCGGGTGCGCAAGCGCCATGTTGCGAACATGGTGGGCAACACGTTTCAAGCTTTCATCCCACGTCTCATTGGGATGAAACGACGGCGCATTTTCCGAAAGCATGGCCATCAGAGCCGACTTAAGCAGGTTCTCCTTCGAGCCAAAGCGATTGCAGATAGTCATTGTCGCCATTCCGGTCACTTGGCTTATTTTCCTGAAAGAAACAGCCTCGAGGCCATATTCATCAATAAACGCAAGCGTCGCTTTGGCAATTTCCTCGTTATCCATAGCTCCCAATCGGTCCGACCCTTTCAGTACTTCCACTATATTGTCGCACTTTTTCGACAACGCAAGCCCCAATCACCCTCGATAAGAAAGAGCACGAATCAACGTTGACAGCCAAAATGGTACGGTGTACCATTCGCGCCATAAGAGATGGTACACCGTACCATTTTGGCGAATTCCTACCATTCGCCAACCGAGTGGGGAAACTCGGGCCAAACGTCAAAAAGGAGGGAACCATGAATCTCACACGCAGGAATTTTCTTGAAGGAAGTGCTCTAGCCGGCATCACGGCTGCAGTTGGTCTGGCTGGATGCTCCGCCGGCAGCCAAAAAGAAGCCCAGAGCGAAAAGCAAGCAGAAAGCAACCCTTCAACACACAACCCAGTCAAAACCGAGGATTTTGATATCGTAGTTGTGGGTTCGGGAACGGCCGGTACCTGCGCTGCCCTTCGCGCTTCGGAGAAAGGCGCTTCCGTCCTTTGCCTCGAAAAAAACTCTGGACTCATGGGCACATCTGCATTCGCGGAAGGTTTCGCGGGCGTCAATTCAAAATTCCAAGCTGACCAGGGAATTCAAATTGATCCAGTATCGGTCATTTCCGAAACTATGAATTATCACCACTGCGCCTGTCTCGCGCCCGTCGTGCGCGAGATGGTCTTCAACTCCGGCGAAACCATGAACTGGTTCGAGGAGAACGGGATCACATTTGCGGCGGTCGCAGCCCTGGGCAACTCGTACCCAACCTGGCATTTGCCAGCTGATGAAAAAGGCATGGCAACCCACGTCTCAACAGTGCTCGGCATCCTCCAACCCGTCGCAGAGGCAATGGGGGTCGAATTCCGTACCGAAGAGCCGATGGCTGGCCTTGTTGTCGAAAACGGAACAGTAAAAGGCGTATATGCCCAAGAGAAAGAGGGCGAAATCCAAATCAACGCGAAAGCGGTCATCCTTGCAACAGGTGGCTGGGCGAATAATCCCGAGATGTTCGAGAAACTTACCGCAAAGTCGTATGACAGTGTTCGCGTATGGGGGCTCGAAGGGCGCGACGGCGACGGCATAAACTTCGCGGTAAACGAAGCAGGGGCAGCAACGCATCATCCCGAAGCCGTGATGTGGCATACCGGAGCGCTCGACGGCACCGATGCTTTCTCCGATATTCCGAACTTCACCCTGCTTATGCAGCCAACGCTCCATGTGAACGAAAACGCACAACGCTATTTCAACGAAGCATTCACTTCCGATTTCACGTGCTGCGGCAACGCCCTTTCATCTCAAGGTTCCAACTACGTGATTATCGACGACGCATATATCGATCACATTGAAACCGTCGGGCCTTGGATGCCCATGCCAAACCTCGGCGCCTTTGCAGGCCAGCCATTCGAATGCCGAGATGGCATAGAGAACGCAAAGGGACTCGTGAAAGCCAACACTATTGAAGAACTCGCCGAGAAGCTCGGACTGGACAAAGAGGCGCTCGCAAAAACCGTCGATAATTACAATAAGTATTGCGAAAACGGCGTGGACGAAGAGTACGGCAAAAGCGCTGACATGTTGCTGCCGGTTTCAAAGGCCCCGTTCTATGGCGGCAAGGTCACGCCAACGCTGTTCACAACGGTTGGCGGCTTGAAAGTGAACTCGCAAATGCAAGTTGTGAATGAGGCAGGAGAGGCAATCGGCGGCCTTTATGCAGCAGGCGGAGACGCGAACGGCATGTACGGCGCAAACTACGACGTCGACGTCATGTCGGGCGGTCAGCAAGGCTGGTGCGCAACTTCAGGACGCCTTGCAGCAGAGCATGCGGTTGAAACGTTGAAATAATCGTTAGCAGCTTGGCTTTTCATATATTGCCATCGATACGGCGGCCATCTGGGCCGCCGTATCTTGTTGCAGGCTCATGAGCCTGTGGCCGCGCTGCGCGCGCCCACAAAAACCACCCGCTATGCGGGTGCGCGTCGAAGGCTCCGCCCTTGCCCTGGGGCGACCGCCGAACGGAGTAAAATGCGTTTGTTCAGGACACACCGGCCCGAAAAGGCGACCACCATGGCAAACCAGGCGAACAGCCTGTCCCACACGAAGTGGATGTGCAAGTACCACATCGTGTTAACTCCGAAGGAATGAACAAATTGCATCGTGCAGACCGACGGCAAATACAAGCTAACTGATTTGAGCCAGGCAACGCTTTCTACAAATCTCCTTCTTCCGCAATGCGTTCCTGGAAATATTCTTTGAATCCAGGCAAGCAAAACTCCAGCAAGCCTCTTGAGCGCTCCTGAATAATCCCTTGCTGCATCAGTCGCTTCTTGTATCTCGAAACATGCCCACTCGGCTTATTGAGCCTTCCCGCCAAATCTGCTTGCCGCGTTATTGTAGAGTCTTCCGCCATAGCTAAAAGAAAAGATTTGTCGGCTTCGCTCAGCTCAAACCAAACCGCTTCGTATACCCTTTGATCCAATTCCTTACGAGCGACGCTTGCTGCGGCGTTGACAATTGAAACATCGACGGTCTCCGAATCGCCAGCCATGCGCCATACACGATAACCCACAAGCTGAAGCATGAAGGGAAAACCCTTGACGGCGTTGACGGCAGCCTCGAGCGCATCGGGCTCAAAGTTTTTGCCGCCGTCTCGCATCGTTCTCATCAAGGCCTCTTCAACTTCATAATCGTTCAACGCCTGAAGCTCATATCGTGCAGCCCTTCGCAAAAACGAAGTCGATTTACCCGAAAGCAACGACGTGACCGCGTATGGAAGACCCGCCATAATAAGAGCGACTTTCTTCCCCTCATCGAGAAAATGCTGAAAAGCCGCTACAAGTGTCGCCATCTCATCAATGCCCGGATTGACCTCATCGATAGTCACCAGCAAACCGGTATTGCATTCGGCCAAAGCATCCAGGATATCGTCCATTCTTGAGCGCCAATTCGATAGCTCACGAGGCGAATCCTCCAATTCAAGCGAAATGAAATCGGCAATCCCAGCACCTTTGATTTTGCGGGCAGGCTCAATATCCACCAAATGTCGCGTTGCTCGCTGCGTTCTAATAAGGATGTCTTCAAGCATTCCCGCGACGCACGTCACACGAGCAGTAACCCAGCCAGACGACTCAGCCGTATCAGCAAAATGAGACAGAAGGGCCGTTTTACCCATTCCACGCGGACCGACCAGAAGGCTGATGATTGCTGGGTCATTGCCCGCACCAGCGAGCGCGCCTTCAATGTCGGCGATGATTTCTTCGCGCCCGGCTATATGCAAGGGGACCTTGCCAACTACCGGAGTAAACGGATTGACGAAATCTTTTGTCATGCCTGCCTCCATCAACGGCTTTCTTTCGTCACAGCATAGCATTTTTCATTTTGGTTAGCATCAGTTAGCTTTTTTAGCTTGCGTTAGTTTTTTCAGCTTCAGCTAGCATTTTCAGCATCCGTTAGGTTTATTGGAAATCAAAATATCGGCATTCCTGGCGCTCCGGGATGCGAATGTTTCTTTGGGCCGGTTACGTCGCCAGCCCCAGGCGCTCCTGCGGTTCTGAAATTCATTCAAGCGATGCGCCGAACTTCGCAACCACCTCATCCGATGCACGGTCAGAAACGGGCTTACCCATCGCATCTTCAATCAGGTCAAGAAGAGCCCTAGCCCTTGCGGTAAAGTAAGTGTCGAAGTCGTTGTTTATGAAGGAGTCGAATTCAACAAGGTGCGATTCGATTCGGGATGCCAATTCCTCCCGAGAGGCATTCGGGCATTCCCTGCAGATTCGCTGAAAGTATTCGCTCGGCGCCTTGCCGCCTATGGTTCTATTCGTCGACGGCAAAAGCGGCGTTTTATTGACAATGGAATTCCATCGCGTCCTGTCGAGCCCCATCTTTATGCAATACGCTTCGGGGAAGATGTGGTGAATGTCGGGTCGTTTCGCCATGACCTCGAAGGCGTTAGTCGGTTGACCAGAAATGAAATCCCTGCAATTCTTCCGGTAGATAAGCGCCATGATTCCTTTATAGGCAGCGCTGTTCCTTGTCTGTAGCCCTAGCAAACGCAGCGTCTGGAAGTAAGCAGCGTTGACGGTGCGCATCTGAGAATTGCTTCCGTCAATCGCCGCAGCAAGGTCTTCCATATCATTCGCGTAGCGAGTCTCATTTGCTCCGCCATACATCTCGCCCAGGATGCCACACCATAGCCAGCGATGGAGAACGTCTTTGGTTGTCTGTTTATTCGCAAGACCAGAGCTCTTCGCATGCGCAAACGCACATGCAAGTGGTATGAGCTGCGTGGAATATGGCAAATCGCGAGCTCGGAAGATGTGTTCATTGGCTATAAGAAATTCAGCGGCTAGAACGAATCCCTCTTGAACTGTGTCGGCATATAGCTTATAGCTATCGAGATCAAGAGCAAGCACATCCTTCTTCTTGCAACCGACGAAACCTTTTCCATCTTGCTTTGCCATGAAGCTCGCATACAGCGTCACAGCGGTGAGAAAAGTGGTCGCGTCGAGCTTGTCCAGAATGTCGGTAACGACCCTCTGGTCTTCCTTTATGTGCTGGAACCTCTGTTCCCAGTCATCGCGCAAGCGAAAGCCATCCATCGCGAAGGAGGCTGTTACTAGCTCGAATACGGTGAGCGGCACCCCGCCAGTGTTGACGTTCTCGAAAACCCTGCACACGGCTTCCCTTGGCGTCGCTTTGCTCAACGTTATAACGGGAAGTCGGTAGGATTCGATGGTATCGAGCACCTCGTGCTGGAACTCGTTGAACAACGACTCCTCGGGGCTGTCGAAGCCGTACATCCGCACTATCCCTTTGTACCAAGACTGCCTTTCGCTGGCATCGAAGGCGATGTTCAGCGGAAACATCATTTGCTCGATCTCTTTCTCCCGGGTAGAGATGTCAAGCAGGATGTCTCTGCCGATATTCCGCGTAACAATTCGATTCGCGGGCACCGAGACGATCGCATCGACACGATCGACGCCGCCGTCGAGGCACGCCCTAATGTCTGCATAGTAGAACAGGCGACGCTCGTCGCCTCTGGCGTTCTTGGTATGAACGGGTTTCTTGCAGCATAGTGAAAGATACAGGGAGGTTAGGCGCTGCTGCCCATCGAGCACAAGTTTATCTGGCTCGACCGTTTCGGCATCGATTTCGACCCCGGCAAAGCAGCGCCGCTTGAGCTTGAAGTCTCCGCCATTTTCCAAGCACATCACCGCGCCCATGGGGTAGGCCATAGTTAAGCTCGCGATGATTCCTTTTATGCGGTCGTCGTCCCAAGTCCAATCGCGCTGAAAATCAGGGAGCTGGTAACGTCCTTTTGAGACATCGCGAATCAGCTCGCTGATATCGTCGTCATGAGATGTTGGCGCATTCTTTGCCATTTGTTTAAGCCTTTCTTTTGGCACCGGCGGATAGCCTATTCATGAGTTAGTTCGACGAATCTTTTGACAGAGCTTTCGCTATCGCGGCGAATGAAGCGAGCTGTTTTTCGTTTAGACCCCTATCAAAAAGTGCGTTCGAAATTGCCTTCTCTTCCTTGTCGCCGATTTTTCCCTTGATGAAAATTCGGTCAGCTATCTTGTTGATGGTTTCCCTCTTATCCTCTTCGCTAAGATTCGTAATAAAAGGCTTGTATTCCCTAAGCGTCAGGTCGGTTTGGCTGGGCGTCTTCCCTCAGCAAATCCAAATAACCAAGGAAACCGTTCTTGTTATGCAAAGTGCAATACGGATTTCATTTTATCATCTGATAAGTTGCCAGGCGCCGCCACGAAGACAATGATGCACGCACTTCCTGCGACAGTCCTACTTAAGCCTTCATTAATTGCTCAATTATTCTCCTAGCGAAAATCGAGAGAAAACGATTCGGCGGACCACAAACGCATTTAACCTGGTACTTTATCGTTCACGCAATGCATTCGCAACTCGTTATAAATTAACGGGCTGATGCGACTAAACTGCGAAAACAAACTCTTATCAACGCCGCCGTGGTCGACGAAAGCCGCTGCGTCTTCGGCACACATCCACCCCTGGCAAAAATACTACCGACTCCTCATCGCCCCAAACCCCAATTGTCAAATCGATAACAAGCCCTCCATAGCTTGTTGCCGAGCATGTTTTCGAGCCGTATAATGCACTATTGAACAAGGTGTTGAATAATAATCAACCTGTTTAATAGACCAGATAATTGAACCCAAGGGGGACATTTGACGGCATCGAATACCGCCACCAAAGCGCATGAGGCGCACGCGGCACC
>OLOM01002220.1_pt1 | contig 12031 bp, 14 predicted proteins | sample 1672531 | NCBI WGS metagenome assembly OLOM01 (sample SAMEA3136696, study PRJEB25190) | human gut metagenome | reverse complement strand
TGATGAGGCGACCCCGCAGGACGTGGCGCGCGGCCAGCGCGTGCAGGTGGTGTCCACCATCACCGCACAGCCCGACGGCGCGGACTTCACGCCGCGCGGCATCACGTACACGCTGGAGGGCGCGAAGAGCCAGTACACGCACATCGACAACGACGGCATCATCACCTGCGGGCTCGACGAGGACGCGACCACGCTCATGGTCAAGGCGCAGGCCACGTACATCAACCCCGCCACCCCGGAGGTCGACCAGACGGCATCCGCCGCACTGTCCGTGCCGGTGGTCGGCGCGTATGTCGGCGGATGGAACTCCAACCTCTACCGCGAGCTCACCGTCACATTGCTGCATGACGGCAAGCCCGCCACGAAGATCACCTCCAACACCGCCTACACCTACAAGGTGGAGGCCGAGGTGTCGGGCGGCGAGCCGATCGACGTCACCGCCAGCGTGGACGTCACCGCCACCAAGGGCACCGTGGACATGACCGCCCACACGTACACCGCACCAAGTGCGACCGGCGCGGATTCGCTGAAGGCCGGCGGGTACGGGCTCACCGTGACCAAGGCGGTCACTGTGGCGGCCAGCTGAGCCGCATCGGATGCGATACAATGACAGGGAGGCCCGATGGCCTCCCTGTTTTGTCTTGGAAGGAAAGGTGCGGGCATGGATGCCAGTGAACTGCCCATCAACTCCAGCTACGCATACTGGGCCCCGAACTCGACGTTCCGTCTGGTCAACGTGCCATGGGACAGCGGGTACCGCAATGTCGTCGAATTCGCCGACCGTGCCGCGCAGGACGCGTGGTTCGACAGACTGCCCGGCGTCACGGTGACGCGCGCGTCCATGCAACGCTACGGCGCGCCGGTGCGCGTGGACGTGCCATTCAACCGCGCCAGCCTCTATAACTACTTGGTGGTCGAGCAGCCGTATGATTTCGACACGACCAAACGCTACTACTATTTCATCACCGACTGCACGCAGGTCAACGCGACCGTCACCCAGCTCAACGTGTACCTCGACGTGTGGCAGACCTACCTGTTCGACCGCACATGGGGGCAGGCGTATGTGGAGCGCGGGCACATCGGCGTCGCGAACGAGAACCAGATGGCATACCATATGCGCGCGAACCTCGACATCCCCGAGGGATTGGACTGCGGCAGCGAATACCGCATCGTCAAACAGGTCGACCAGCATTACCTCGCGAGAACCACGCACCCCGGCGAGACGCACCCGGACGAAACCCACACCATGCTGGTCATCGTATCCACGGTCAACCTCTCCCAGGACCCGGGCGACGTCTCGAACCCGCGCCTGTTCACCGCAAACGGCTCGTTTGTGGACACGATCAGCAACGGCGCCAACGTCTACGCGCTGTTCGGCAGAAAGGAGATGTTCGAATTCTGGGGGCAGATGCAATCCAAGTCATGGGCATCACAGGGCGTGCTGTCCATGTGGCTGTGCCCGGACATCACCTACCAGACACCACCCCCGGCAGGCATGGCCGCATGGGGGCTCAAATTCCACCTGTTCGGCGACGAGCGGAACGTCGAGCTCATGGAGATGGGTTCGCTGACCCGCGTGCGTGAGTTCATGCGCGCCGAGCATTTCATCAGCATGGAGAACCTGTCGCTCCCCACACGGTACCGGCATCTGAGGAAATTCCTCACCTACCCATACACGGTCATTGAATTGTCCACCACAAACGGGTCGTGCGTCACGCTCAAACCGCAGTATTTCGATTCGGACACCATTGTCGCCCGCAGTTTCGAATGGCTGGGGGCACCCTCCCCGCGCATGTGGATCAGCCCGGACTCCTACAATGGCAATGAGGGGCTGTCGATCACCGTGGGATTCGATGATTTCCCCCGGCTGCTGGGGGTGACGAACGCGTCGCAGACATGGCTCGCATCCAATGCCAACAGCATCCGCCATCAACGGGCAAACGCCGAATGGTCCCAGGACAAGACACTGAAAGGGGTGAACAACGCCTACGCGCAGGCGAGCGAGAGCGCGTCGCTCGCCCAGACCAACGCCGGGCGCAACCGCACGCTCGCCCGCACGCTCAACGCCCTGCAGGTGGACGCGGCGAACGCACAGACGGAGAACGGCAACCTCGCCAACCGACTCAACACGAACACATCGGTGTCCCGGCAGACAGCGCAGGCGATCATATCCGGAGCGGGCTCCCTCGCCTCGGCGTCCGGGCCGGTGGCCGCCGGAATGTCGCTGGCCGGGCAGGCGGGATCACTGGCCATCGGAACGAACGCCCAATACGAGCATATGGCAATCCAGAACAACGCCGCCACCTCAGCCACCTCCATCAACAACGCACTGTCCACCGCCTCCATGTCGGCCAGCAGCGAGAACGCCTACACGCAGGCCAGTGACGCCGCGTCCATGCAACAACGGTTCGCCGACCAGAACCGGGCGCTCGGCGTCGCAGTGGCCCACGGGGACTACGCCAACACCATCGCCGGCATCAACGCCCGCGTGCAGGACGCACAGCTCATCCCACCGTCCACGGTGGGGACCAGTGGCGGCGAGGCGGCGCTCATCGCACTGGGGGACAACAAGTGCCGCCTGCGCCTGCGTCGCATCAACGACGCCGCCATCCGCAACATCGGCGAGGTCTGGCTACGCTACGGCTACTACGTGCAACGCTACATGACCCTGCCCGCACACCTCAAATGCATGGGCCATTTCGCGTACTGGAAATGCCAGGACGTGGAACTGGTGCGCGGAGCCATGCCCGAGGAATTCAAACTCACACTCAAGGGCATCCTCGAGAAGGGTGTGACGGTGTGGTCCGATCCGGACATCATCGCCACCTGCGACAGGGGCGACAACGCGCCACTGCCCGGATACCGGTATTAAAATGGACATATACCGTCACCGTGAAGGAGTCTCATGAGCCGTCGAACGAAATCCAATCGCGCGGCCCGCACCCAGTGCACGCGCAACGTCACCGAACGCGTGCTGGGCGGCGGCATCACCGCACCGCAATACAATTCGCTCGAGATGCGCCAATCCATGCGCGTCCAGAAATACCTGAAGCTCATCGAGATGCTGGCCGTCTCCCGGTTCGAATGGCACGGCCTGCCCGACGGCATCGACGAACGCCACCTCGAACTCACCCTGTTCGAAAGCGGTCTGGCCCTGTTCCACCCGAACAGGGAATGGAAGCGGTTCGTCGTGTCCGGCGGCGCGATCGGCGGGCTCAACAACTACAACAACCCGACACGGTTCACGCCCGTCGCCCCCCAGTACCATCCGGGCACCATGGACAGCAAGCACTGCGTGCCCATCTGGGACAACCCGCTGCGCGCCACCATGCGCGACATCGTCGCCGACTACGCGATACGGCTCGCCAACTGCGACAAGGCCATCGACGTGAACCTGGACAACGTCGCCATACCGCTCATCATCCGCACCAAGGAAACCCAGAAACTCACCGTGCAGCAGATGATGCAGGCCCGCGAGCAGGGCGCACCCTACGTGTACACGTATGACACGATGGACACGGACGGCATGTTCGCCACATTCCCGAACCAGACGCCGAACCTGTCCAAGGACCTGTTGGAGGTGAAGAACCAGATCTGGAACGAGATGATCACGTTCCTCGGAATCCAGAACTCCAGCACCGAGAAACGCGAACGCCTCGTCGCCGACGAAGCCGAGTACGCGCAGGAACGCACGAACGTATACCGCCAGTCGTACCTCAAATGCCGCCAGCAGGCGTGCGACCAGATCAACCGGCTCTGGTTCGACCGGGCCGGCATGCACCTGTCGGTCACCTGGCGTGACACCGGACAGGGCGCGACCCTCGACACCGATGCGACCCCCCCCGACGATGGACGTGAACTATGAGCACTGATTATTCTGACCTCGCATTATCGGACACCGGCGCCGACACCACCATGGAGCTCGGCACGCTCATCGCCATGGGCTTCACCACGGACGACGACCTGCACCTGTCCGCCGCATACTATCCGCTCCATGACGAGGCGCACCGTGACACGCTCAACCGGCGCATCCTCGAACACTACCGGCTGCGTGAGATCGGCATGGAGACCCCGCAGGCGTTCGTCTTCTATCTGGGCCGCACCATGGCGGAGGTCATGCCGTACTACAACCAGCTGTACGCGCTGGAGGACAGGAAATACGACCCGCTGGTCTCCGTGGACATGTGGGGCACGTCCGACAGTGAGAACACCGGCGAGTCGAGCGCCAGGAACACGTCCGACGGCTCGTCCACCACGCACAGCACGTCCGAATCCGACACGGTGACGGACAATTCCGCGATGACGGTCGGCAGCCAGTTCCCGCAGACCCGGCTCGACGATTTCAGGAAGTACGCCACGGAGGCGTCGCAGACCGATTCGCACGGCAATTCGCACACCACCGGCTCGCAGGATTCCACGTCGCACAACACGAGCGAGGCGCGCACGGATTTCCAGCACTCCAAATCCAACGGCAAGGGCACCACACACTCGTCGGGACGCTCCCAATCCGGCGCGAGTCTCATCATGGAGGCGCGTGCCGCCGTGCTCAACATCGACATGATGGTGGTCACCGAGCTGGAACGCCTGTTCATGCAGACATGGGGCGGCGGGGACGCCATGACCACGCGCCCGATACCACCGGCCACCTACTATACTGGGGAGTATCCCTATATGATCGGCTGGAGGTAACATGACATGCAAACCAATGCCGCACTGGCCCACGGTGCCATGGCGGCCACCGTTGCACCCGCAGTACAGCACGGTGCAACCGTTCGTGTACCGTGACACGCTCAACATGCTCACCTGGTTGCAGGCTTTGCAGTGCAACCTCGATTCCCTGCGCACCACGTACAACGACACCATCGACAAGATGGAATCGGACGACAACGAGTGGGATGACGCGTTCGCCGACGCCATGGCCGACGTGGCGCAGGCGCTCGCCGACATGGAGGCGCGACTGCGCTCGCAACTGCCCGAGGCGGCCACCGGCGCGGTCTGGTCGCCGGTACGCGGACACGAGGACAGTGTGCAGCATGTTTTTGACGACCTGTACGACAACGTGCGTGTCCACGCCATCTTCTCCAGGGATTACGATGAGATGGGGCTTGAGGCGCAGGAGTACGATGCCTGCGGTATGACCGCGCGCGGCTACGACCTGTTCGCCACGGACATCATCGATGAACAGCTCGGGTCGTTCGTGGACGGCCGGGGGCATTTCCCGCCGCGCAACCCCATCGGCAATGGCATCGGCGACGCCGACCCCGACCATTGGGTGTCCCGCGAGGAGGCCGAGCGGACGTACATGCACCGCAACCCGCAGGCGGTCGAATTCGAGAGGAGCACGCCATGAGCGCATCAGGCAGCACGCCACACCTCCACCTGAGCCAATACGACACCAATGACAGGCCATCGTACATCAGCGACTACACGGATGACATGGGCAGGATCGACACCGGATTCAACCTTGCGCAGACCAACGCGCTCACCGCGCTCAACCGGGTGGCGGCACTGGAGCGGAGCATCGGCTCGGCAGGCGCCGTGGGGCAGACCGCAATGCTCTCCAACAAGAGCGTCGATACCGGCAGTGTTGACGGGAATGTGTTCGTCCTTGGCTTCGAGCTCCCTTTGGCCACGTTGACACGCAACGCCGAACCGGCTGATGTTCCGTGGACATGGGTGAAATCCGGTGATTCCCTCATAGGCAATGCGGCGGAACTGGCGATCGCCGATCGCGGGATGTACCGTGTCACGGTGGAGGCGAATGCCACGTACGGGTCATCACCGAATATATCATTCGCAGATATACGACTGGCCACAGGCCTGGGAAGTCGTTGCGTCCCGCTCGTCTACAACGGTGACCGCCCGTACGGACGGGCATATAGTGCGACCTGCTCGTTTGTCGTGCCATACGACGGAGAGGGTGGCAACCTGGGCATCGAGTTCGGAACGTCCTTCAGCGACTCGACCGCCCCCCACGACGCACAGATGCAGTGCGATCTGACCTTCGATGTCGAACAGCTTTCCACGGAATACTCGGTGCAGCTCTCCCCGGAGCCACCGATCGGGCAATGAGCCAGTCAAGGAGAAGATATGTCAAGCACCACCAAGACCACCAATTACAACCTGTCCCAGTTCGCCGACGCCGACAAGCCCACATGGCGCGGCGACTACAACGGCGACATGCTCAAAATCGACCGTGGCATGCAATGCAACGCGAACGCGGCCGCCGACGCACACACGGCCGCGACGAACGCGCAGAACGCCGCCAACACGAATGCCACGGCGATCGCACAGGTGAAGACCACGGCCGATGACGCGAAGGCAAAGGCCGAGGCCAATGAAAGCCGGATCACCGCGAATGCCAATGAATTCCACCAGTACAAGACCACCACCGACACCCACCTGTCCACACTGGACACCCAGGTGGCCGGCAAGGCCAACAGCTCCGACGTGTACACGAAATCATATTCGGACGAGCATTTCGCCAACCACCTCGTCGGACAGGCGGCCGCATGGAAGACCGGCACCGAACGTGACTTCACCATGACCGCCCCCACCGACTACGAGGAAGTCCAGTTCGACGCCCCCTCGGTGCTCGACCCGGCATGGGCGACCCTGTCGGGGGACGGCAAGGACGTCGCCCTCACCCCCGGCGTCTACCAGGTCAACTTCGAGCTCAGGCTCATCAACGTCGCGGCGGGCGGCGAGGCATACAAGACATCGATCCGATGCGAGATCTCAGACATGGCAGGCTCGTCACCGACCGTCCTCGGACAGGTCGACACGTATTTCGTCAAGGAATCCAACAACGACGCCGTACTGTCCGGCGCTGTCCAGGGGGCCGCGCTCTCCATCATCGAATCGGTGGGGAGTCTGCAGCATATTCGCCTGCGACTGCACGCCCCGCATATGTCAACGGCACACCCCATGACCGGACGTGTCAACCACGCGGCCATCTCGTTCATCAAACTCGCCGACGCCACCACAACACGAACCTTCGCGAGGGGCGCCCGTGCCGCCGATGAGAACTGGTCGTCCGGCAACTGACCCCACCACAACCCCCCGGTGAGGCCCATGCCCGCTATAATGGGGGGCATGGGCTTCACCGTGAATCAGACCATGTACACCATGTACGTCATCGGACAGGTCGAATCGAACCACACATGGACGGCTGTCAACTATCGTGACCCCATCACGCTCGGCATGATGCAATGGTACGGGACACGCGCCTACGGGCTCCTCAACCGCGGGCGCACCGAGGACCCCGACGGGTGGGCCGCATTCAAGACGGCGGCACCATCATTGGCCGCGCATGTGGAGGCGAACGACCTCGACTGGCCGCACTACTACATCACCGCCTCCGAAGGCAACGCGTTCATCACATGGGCGAACCGGGACGAGCAGCATGTGGTGCAGCAGCACCAGTTCACCGAGGACTGCGCCGGATACGAGCACGTGTGCGACCAGTATGGCTTCCCCGCGAACAACGTCGCGGAACGCATCTACTTCATGGTCATGTGGCACCAGGGGCCCAAATACGCGTTGCAGGTCATCGGCGGATGCTCCGCCACCGCCGACCTCCGACTGCTCCACACCACCTGTCTCAACAACGGCGTGCTCGGACAATACGCCAACCGGTACACCACCGCCTACAATATGCTCAAGGACTGGGACGAGCAGTCGGCGCCACCGGACTTCGGACAGGTGTCCGACACGCAGGTGGTCAAACCGAACGAAGGCGGCAACAAGCCACCCGCCCAACAGGCCACACCCGCCGCCAAGTCGTGGATACAGGCGCAGGGCGACTGCCTCTACCTCCACGAAGGCAACAGGATACGCCAGTATCGCAAGACCGTCTCCCAGACATGGCTGTACGCCGGCGAGGCGGGCAAACCCATCGAGGGAGGGCAGAAACCGGCCAAGCCGGTCGACCCCACACCCGAGCCCGGCGACTCCAAGGGCGACAAGGTGTTGAAGCTCTACGAGTCATGGGAGGGGCGGTTCGCGTATTCGCAGGCGGGGGGACGCCTCGATCCGCTCCACACAGGCTACGGGGATTGCTCAAGCACCATCTGGCGCGCCTACCAGGACTCATTGGGTGTCGACGTCGGCACATGGACCGGAGCCATGGTCGGCAAGGGCACGCAGGTGTACCATTCCGACCATGGCAGTGTGGAGGAAGCGATCGCCGGAAGCCATGCCGGCGACCTGCTGCTGCTCGCGTGGAGCTGGCGAAACCCCTCCTACGACCATGTGGAGATGATGACCGGCGGGCCGCGATGCATCGGCCACGGCGGCCCCGGCATGGGCCCGGTCTACAAGGACGCCGCAACCCAGATGCAGGGGGCGGTCATGTGGGAGATACGCCGGTACGTGTAATACAATGGACATATGCCCAAAACCAGCGTGCTCACCACCGACGACTATTATTCGCCGCACCGCATCCTCTCCCGGAATGCGATGTGGAACATGGTCGTCGGCGCGCGCGGCCTCGGCAAGACGTTCGCATTCAAACGCTGGGGGGTCAGGAATTATCTGAAGACCGGCGAGCAGTTCTTCTACCTCAGACGCTACGACACCGAACAGCATGGCAAGGAATCGTTCTTCGACGACCTGCTCGAGTTCTTCCCCGACCATGAGTTCCGCGTCAATGGCAACAAGGGCGAGATCGCCCGACGCACTGGCGACGGGGATTCGTTGGAGTGGGGCACCTGCTGCTGGTTCGGCGCGCTCTCGCAGGCGGGCAACATCAAATCCATCCCCTACCCGCTGGTCACGTTGCTGATATTCGATGAGGCCATACCCAACAACCTCCGGTTCCTCCCCGACGAGGCCAAGCAGTTCTCGGAATTGTATTCCACCATCGACCGGTGGAAGGACAAGACGCGCGTCGTCATGCTCGCCAACGCGGTGACGCTGGCGAACCCGTATTTCGCACGCTACCGCATCGACGTCGCCAGCCAACTCGCCCGCATGGAGCAGTTCAGAACCTACTGCAACGGGTTCTTCTGCGTCGAACTCGCCGACTACGGGGGGTTCAGCACCAAGGTCGCCACCACCCGCTTCGGCCGATTCATTTCCACCTATGACGAGGACTACGCGCAATACGCCATCGGCAACACATTCCAGGACGGCAGCGATGCACTCGTCTCCCCCATCCCCCCAACAGCCGTGGGGTCGATCCGCATCCACACACCCACCATGGGTGAATTCGGGCTCTACGTGGACGACACCGACGGCGTGGTCTCGCATTGGATATCCCGGCGCCTCCCCTCCCCCGCCGAGCGTGTCACCTTCGACCCGCACGCCGTGGACGAACACACCCAGCTGGTCAGCCGCTCCACGCCGTTCATCCGCCGGCTTCGCGCCACCTATGACGCCGGGGCGCTCCGCTTCGACACCGCGGCCGTCAAATCATCGTTCCAACAGCTCATAGGAGGATTGATATAGCATGCACACCCTGTCACACACCGCCATGGGATTCATCGGATTCTCGTTCACCTGCATGGTCGTGGACTATCTCACCGGCATCATCGCCGCCATCGCCACCCAGACCGTCACCTCGCGCACCATGAAGGGCGGCCTGCTGCATAAGGCCGTGTACCTGCTGATCCTCGTGCTCGCCGCCGTCGCCGACATGCTCGACATCAGCGGCAACATCGGCCTCCCCCTCGACCTCTCCGTCATCTGCGCCACGGCGATCATCGCGATCGAATGCTCCAGCATCCTCGAAAACGCATGCGCGGTGGAACCGAGACTGGCGGACTCACCCATCGGCGCCATCTTCTCCAAGGTGGAACCCAAACACGGCGAAAGGAAATGACACGATATGGGCAACCGGATCACATGGATAGGCACACCGAATTACACGGCGGGACGCGGCGGCAACCACGTCGACCACATCACCCTGCACATCATGGCGGGATACCTCGCCGGAACGGATGCGACGTTCCAGGACGCATCGCGCGGCACGTCCGCCACCTATGGCATCGGGGCCGATGGCACGATTCACCAGTATGTGCGCGAGTCCGACACGCCGTGGAGCGACTCGGACTGGCTGTCCAATCAAACCGGCATCAGCATCGAGCATGAGGGCGGACTGCCACAGGCGAGATGCACCCGCGCGTGCATGGACGCCTCGGCGGGACTCTGTGCCGACATCGCCAGACGCTACGGGTGGAAACGGCTCTGGCATGACGGGGTGAGGGGCAACATATATTTGCATCGTGAGATACCCGGTTCCACGCACACCACATGCCCCGACCTCGCACCGAACGGACTTGACGTCAATTACGTCATCAACAAGGCAAACCAACTACTGGGACAATCAGGAGGCACCAATATGGCAGTGGACCCCAAGGGAGTCTGGGAATACCGTTACGGCCCGGACAAGGACAGGCGCAACATGTACAACCGCATCGTGGGCATCCTCTCGGACTTGCAGACACTGCTCAAACGCACCGCGAACATTCCTGCGAGCATCTGGGAGTACCATTACAGGGGTGACAAGCGCAACCTCAACATGTACGACAAGATCACGCGGGCGCTCGATCTGCTGGAGAGCATCGACCGGAAGTTGAAATGACACGCCAACTTGACACGTGAGTGTCATGTGATACCATTAAATTGGAGCAGTAGAGACTCTTATAGCAATATAGGGGCTCAACAAGTCGCCGACACCATGACACCCATGGCGTCGGCGACTTGCCATACAAGGGGTGGACAGGTTCACAGGGTGGAGGCAATACCGCAAACGACAACGACGACGACGCCGACTGCAACCCAGATGATGCACCACATGACCGTGCGGTAGGAGTCCGGCCCCTCGCCGCGCTGGGACTTCAATTCAGACGACACCACGGCGGTGACGAGATGAACGAAAACCACGAGGCCAACGGGGACTGCGACGAGAGAGACAATGGCAATGATGATCATGGACAGGTCGGACATGACAGTCACCTCCGGTTCACAGTTCGCCGTTGTCGGCGGCGATGACGAGCTGGGTGAACGTGTCCTCGTCGATGGTGTCGATGTTCAAAAGGGCTCCGGTGTCCCAGACGCCATCGACATAATCGGCGCGGGCGGACAGGTAGTCGGCGAGAGACTCCAGGGACTCCTCGGACAGGGCGACACCGGCAGTGGTGTTGTACATGTCGAGAGCGTCCTCCAGATCATGGCGGGTGGTGTAGACGGTCATGGTATCCTCCTCTTCATTGGCGTTGACGGTGGTGAATGGAATACGGGTTGCGGTGTTCATGGTGGGCTCCTGGTCATTGATGGTGTTGATGGTGGACGGGGTCTGGACTGCGGTGTTCATTGTAGTTTCCTTTCTTGATTGGTTGATAATTCAATTATAGCGGATTCTGGAGAACGACACGCCGAAAACCGATATATCGTTATCGTTCAAGACCCACAAACGAGCGACACGAATCCAAGACAACACGGCCCACACGCCCAACCAAAGAACCAACCAAGCCATGACGCCCAAGCCAAGCGTCAAACTCCTCTGCGACATCACAGAACACAAGATTCCAGGAATACGCGTCTTGAGTACGCTCGACACGGCCGGCAACGGAATCGAAGACGACCTCATGGGTAAGGTCGGCCCAGACACGAGCAACCAGCTCACGATCATAAGGCCGGTCGGTATCGATATAGCGCTGCACGGCCTCAGTGGCGACAGTGGCAATGGCACGAGGTGTGTACTGCATGGTAATCAAGCCTCCTTGCATGACATAGAGAGAATAGCGGATGTGTTTGCGCTGAAAGCCTGACGAGAGGAAATGGCGTACCGGCCAGAGTCCCCGGAAACCCACTCATCGCGAGATGCCTTGCTGGAGAATCGGCGGACATATATGCCCCCGCAGCAGTGATCGGTGGCATAGAAGTGACGTGAGGTCTTGGTATGAGTTGCGGTGTTCATTGTAAGCTCCTGATCATTGACGGTGTTGATGGTGGACGTGGTCTGGACTGCGGTGTTCATTGTAGTTTCCTTTCTTGATTGGTTGACAAAACAATTATAGCGGAAACC
>OLOM01002218.1_pt1 | contig 12032 bp, 11 predicted proteins | sample 1672531 | NCBI WGS metagenome assembly OLOM01 (sample SAMEA3136696, study PRJEB25190) | human gut metagenome | reverse complement strand
TGGGTGTATCCTTGATGCGCTGATAATTCTTGAGGTGTCGAACCGCTTCTTGTTTGTCTGCCTTCAGGATACCGTAACCGCAAAGGCTTTTTCTATACTTAGAGAGTTCTTCCAGCGGCATGTATACTGATTCGCCGCTTCTGCGATGAAGGGAGATATATTCAAGCCCTGTCACACCACTTGCATATTCCAGTAAGTTGTTGACAAGCCGCTCCCATTTGAGGTCTTTGGTCTCGCAGTCTTTGCCGATTTGTAGACTGTCAGCCCACTGCCTGATTACCTTTTCGGAGAAATCGAGCTTACCTTGCTTGATTTTCTCGGCCTCATCCTGCGTGAGACTTACTGTCTTATATTTCATCATCTTCATGATGTCCTCAAACGCAGGAGGAAGCTTATCGAGCGTTTCTTTATTTGGATGCCCGGAAACCACATCGGACAAGAACATATCACGCGGCGCGTTGACCAATTTTCCAAGACTATCGTCCAAGGCATGTCCCAGTTCGTGTGCCAAGCAACCCGCTCCGTGCAACTTGGTCAGGTTTATGACTTCTCGGAACGGTTCATAATGCGCCGCACCAGCCGATAGACCGCCCTGTCCGCGAGAACCGAATGCTAGAGCAAGCCGCCCATCAAGGGATACATCCTTCTTGTCGATGCCCAGCACATTAGCGAGGTCACGCATAGAATTATAGGTCATGTCCAGATGCTGCTGCCGTTCCGCATCTCCAACCCAGTTTCCGAATTCTACTGCCCGGAATCCTAAATCCTGCAAGAAATCTTTTTCTCCTGCATGATTCCCGGCAAGATAGTCGGGCCCTACGCGTCCCATTGATTCGAGGCGTTGCAACGAGAACGCCTTCTTACGCTTCCTTTCATTGCTGTTGGCTTCTTCGTTTTCTTTCCGTAGCTGGTCTTCTTTGGCTTGCAGCGCTCTGGCAGAGGACTCGATGATTTCGTTGCAAGCCTCCAATGAAGGCAGATTCTTTGCAGCTACCGTATGGTCTGCAAGATTCAGAATCATATAAGTGCCGTCTTTGTAGTCCTGTGCATAGCTTTTCCTATCGTAGCAATACATCAACGAATGTTTGCTGCACAGGACGATTCGTGCGCAACTGCTATGTGCGTCATTTTCTACAGATGCAAATTTCCCATCCAGACGGACTGCTTTCAGACTATTTTTCACATACTGATAGGCTTTTTCGTCATCCGCAATTGCGAAATACTTGCCCGCAGCCTCTTTAGTCAATCGTTCATAGTTGTAGTCACTGAGACAAGCAAGGTTGAGCATTTTATCATTGAGACAATGAGCGGCCTTATCAGTCGGCCTATATGTCCGAATTCTACCGCTGTAATCAGGGACTCCCACCGCATATCCTTCGTCCACAAGGAAATCATTGAGAAAGTTTTGGATATCTTCTCTGCAAGAGCAACTCATGACAGCTTTTCGGTACTCAGCACAGAAGGCGACATAGTTTTCCTGCGATTGCCGTGCGGCCTCGGCATCATGCTGTTGCGTAATGAGGATACGGGGCGCTGGCGGGAATGCCTTGCGCATTTCGTTCTTCCAATATAAGAGAACCTGTTCCTCACCGCCTGCATACATCCGTTTCCAGTTAGGCTGCGGCCAGACATACTGCTTCTTAGCGTACTTATTCCGTTCGCTATCATTCATAGCGGAAAGGTCCGTTACGAGCAATCCCCGCCCAGACCATATATCCTTACGGGCTCCGCCAATTTTCTCGCCCATGTCTTGAATTTTTTCAGCCATTTATCTCACCTCACTATACAAAAAAAGCGATTGAGCGAAGCATTTAGCCTTACTCTATCGCTCATTTATTCACTCAGCGTTCTGTCCCTGCGTCCCATCCTTTTGACGGGTAATCGTCATAATATGTAGCGTCTGCAATCTCTGCATCATGCTCGTACCGGTCGATGGTCTCGTTGACCTTATCGGTGATAGCAGCGTACTGCGCAGAAATCAGCTCAGGCAGCGGCGTTTCAAAAGAAGCACCTGTCAGATATCCCGGCTCGCTGTATGTAGCCAGCTCAACCTCACCGCATCCCTCGCCAAAAGAGTCATCCTTGGCATAGAAAGCGCAGCGTTCGCCGTCTACTTCCACGGTTCCGCTGTAATAGCCATCAGCATGTTCCATGATTTGGACATCGATAGCACACTCTTGGTGCATGAGCTTATCCAGCTCGTCCAAGTCATGCACCTCCGATTTTCCGTTCCAAGCGGTTCCGACCAGACCGTAGACCTCATCAACACAATAGCTATATCCGTGTTTCTCTACGCGGGATTCTATCTGTAATTCGGCGATGTCGGAGCGCGGGACCGTGATTTCCTTTTCCAACTCAACCTCCAGAACAGAACCGGAGCCATCGTGAGAATTGTACATACCACACATGACACCCGGCTGGAAAGTCAGCGTAGCATCTTCATCACCGAGTCGTGCGTAATCTTCCACTGAGACCTTCGTAAGAAAGACGAAATCATCAATATTGAACGGATTGCTATTGGCGATTTCAGAAGCCAAAGAAGCGACGAACTTACCATACCTTTCAGTCTGCTCTTTGTATAATCGGTCTCCGTCAGAGAACGCTGGAAGCAACACTGCATCCGAGTATTCATCGAACGCCTTGTTCAGTTCTTCCATTGTATGGCCTTGGTCTTCAACTATTGTTTTGATAAAGGACTGCACCTGACGCTTATTTGAGTTGCTTTCACTGCCGACGGTAATTTCTCCGGCAGTGGATACAATTGCGTTGACACGCATCATCTGTTGTTCGTAGGAACGGTCAAAATCAATAGCAATACTGTCGTTTAGGAACTCAAATGCCTTGTCTTGCAGTTCCCAGTTTTCCTCTTTGGTTAGGTCATAGCCCTTGTCTTGCATCCAATTATTGACGATGGTGTGCATACGGCCAGAAATGAAAGATTCAACCACCCAGTCGGCTTCTTTGCTCAACGCATCCAAGCATTCCTGTTTGGACTCTCCAGAGTGTACGGCCTCGTACAACGCCTCGGTTTGATTGGCATCTTCGATTGCACAGTCAAAGTAGTTGTAGCCATCAATCGCAAGGCCACCGCCATCGTCGCCGTGCAGATAGAATTCGCTGTCCACACGAGCCAGCAATGCTGCGGCATCGGTCTGACTAAGACCATATTGCTCCCCAGCGTCAATAGCATCAGAGATTGCCTTGCTTCGTAAAGAGTCACTCATCTGTGTTTCCTCCCTCCTACCGGGTCTCAAGAGCATTGCCCCAAATTGAGTGCCGCGTCGCCAGCATAATTGCCGGGGCGTGTGCCCGAATGTACTCAATAACCGGGTCTGCGTACTTGGAACTGTTGAGCATCGCTACGCCAAAACCGTCTATATAGATTGTCTGCTGACCGTAGTGAATTTTCAAAAAATCCAGCTTTCGCGTTTTGTTGTAAAAATACTCAATTCGAATACCTGTTCACCTTAAAGCATTAGCCGGAGAAAATCTCCGTTGCCCGCCCTCGCCCTTCGTGGAGGCTGCTTCGTGAGGGCAGCCCGCCGAAGCGGGCATGTGTTTAGCGTTCGAAATCGTCAGCATTGCGTTCATGTTGCTGTTCTCTATCAGCAATTTCAACCGCATTGCTCAGTTGGAAGTACTTCTGCTGGATGGCCTCAGCATCTTCAACCAGAGTACGAATGGAGTCCGGTACTCCGCGTGTGCCCCGAATTTCAGCCCACATCTCAACATGTTCGTCAACATCGAAGTCCTCAGCGGTGTCACGAATATCCTGAAGAAGATTGTCGCGCGTAGTTTCAATCACGAGGTCTTCACCCGCAGGGCTGTGAGCTTCAATCGTAATATCTCCATCCTTGTCTTCCGAAATATCCCAGTCAAGATATTCGATGACCTCATCAACAGACATTCCCTTGATTTCGTCAGGGGCAATAGGCGGGAAAGCCATGTCCTTGGACGGATTTTCTTCATGTTCGATATAATCGACAATACCTTCGCGGATAGCATCACAGATTGCAGCCTTTACTTCGTCTGCAATAGGTACTGTTCTGACATCCTGCATTGAGGCGGCAGTCGGCATCAGGCAGTAGATAGAACCATCACGGTCAGCAGTGAAACGCAGCGTATCGTCATTGATACGAACGACACCAACAAGGTCTCCGACATCTCCCGTATTGCGAGAAATCTCCTCGACTTCCAGCTCAGTCTCGTCCATATCCTTGTTTTCGTATGAGATGCGTGCGCAAATTGCCTCTGCGTCACGGCTTTGGTACTCATTAGCCTTGTCGTACATTTCACTGTAGATGGAATCAGCAGCACTGCGAATGGTTTTTCCCTCATCGGTATTCAGACCGTAGCCATTAAAGTTACCACCGTTCTGGTAGTTCACCTCAACAGCATCATTACTGATACGAACAGCCGGGTTTTGTCCGTCATGCTCGATGAAGGAGACATCATATTCCTTGCCATTGAAGCTGGCCTTGCCGGTTGTGGTCATGGTGTCGGACTCTGCGTCATACTCGCAGTCGTTGAATTTCACATTGAATTCATCCATAAAAATCACCTGCTTTCAGCTAAGTGCTATCAGCTACCGGGACTGAACCGGCATTGCCCGTTCCCCGCTGCCGTGGAAGCTGCACTTATAGGGGAACAACCCGCCATTTGGCGGGCATCTATAATTAACGCTCGCACTCGTCATACGAACGAGCGGGCTTGCGCTCTTGAGCGACTTCACGCTCAGGTTCATTTTCGCGTTCACGCTGCCGTGTTGCGGACCGTTCAGCCTGTTCCGTCGCCAACTCCTCCACAGATTTGATTGGTGCATCACCAAAAATCTGGTTGTCGCGTTTCGGATGATAGTTGTTTACAGCTTTAATCTGTTCAGGGAAGAACGCTCCGACCTGCGTAAACTCACCCTTCACGAAACCGTCATAGCCCGTCACTTTCATAATTGCGCGGTTCCAATCAACTGCAGACAAGTCAGGCTTGACTTCTTTCAGTGCATCGTACAGGAGTTTGAGCTTTTCCACATCTTGCGGTAAGTTCTTTTGTGCATAGAAGATATCATAGATAGCTCTTGCTTCATCCTTGCGGCTGTCACTGAACGAAATGTAATCCAGAAGTACCTTTTTCGGTGGCTGGTAATCCATCGGAATGATTCCTCTGGGAGCAGAAGGTCCCTTATCGGGATAAAGGCGGTCTTTTTCCTTGTACCGAATTTCGTTCTTCATCGACTGCCCCAATTTTTCTTCCGGGTCAGCCTTCTTGAGGATTTCTGCAAACTGTTCATCGGAAATCGTGCCGCAAGCGTGTGCATCCAGCGGATTCTTGATGTCCATGAAAACAGCTATCATGTGTGACTGGTCATCATGGCAGTACTTTCCTGCCTCGCTCACACTATCAGAGGCGTAAAAGAACGGTCCATATCCAGAACCGCCTTGCGTTCCCAGCTTATCGAAGTCAACCACATTGTAAAGTTCACCTTTCGTTCCGTGCTTGCAAACCAAAAGATTACCTTCCGGGTCACGAATCACCGAGTCCTTAAAGTACTCAGCTTGGTCTTGTGATGGCATACAGTTCAATTCATTCATGTTTGTCCTACCTTTCATATGCGAGAGCGTCCGACCTACGAAGTGATGCTTCGAGTTCTGTCCTTTCAGCTTTTGCTTGTTCACCTGCATAATCACCATAGGCAAAGTCACCATTGTTGACAAGATACCCTGTGATTTGAGCAATCTTCCATGTGTTCTCGTCAACCAAAGAAGTGCTCTTTTTGTCAAGTGTTTCAATAGTCACATCCGCACCAGCCTTCAACGATTCAAGAATCGTATCCTGCAAGGTGTTAATCTGACCCTGCGTCAAAAACCTATCGCTATTAACCACCACCGTTCGCTCTGTGGCTTCGCCATAAACATGCACGAATCCAGCTTGCATGAGCGCAGCCTCAGCGTATTTCAAAGTCCAATGGTCGCCGATAGGATTGAGACCATCCTCCATTTTGCTGCCATTGGGACTGACATAAAACGAATTGACAAATTGCATCTGAGGCTCACTCCTTTCATAATCCACTATACTTACTTTGACCGGAGCCCTATTTGAGAATCGTTCAGCCAGTTCTTTTGCGACATCAACAGGGTCATGGGCTGAGGAGTGTCTGATAGGTCCCAGCTTATCAAAGTAAGTGATTTGCCATCCATCATGTCGCAGCGATGGCGATGCAATAATGAACCTGCCCTTATCATCTTCCGTAAACTCGATAGCCTTCGAATGACGAATGAGAGATAAGATTTCTGCCTCAGCAGTAATGGTTTCAAAGTCCTCTCGCTGTATCAGTGCATCTTCCTCTTCTTGTGTGTATTCTCCACGCAATAAAGCGTCATAGTCTATCGAGTGACGCGGTCTTAGTTGTACTTCGATTTCATTGTTTATTTTCATATTGTTTTGCGTTCAATCAGTGCAGTGGCTAATTTTGCATCCTCTTTGGGATGCCTTTATACTATAAGTATACCTCTTTTATCGCACAGTGTCAATATTGTCTTGTGCTTAGTCACTGTATGCTATAAAGAACCGGAGTACTCGTCTCCGAGTACTCCGGTTCTGTTTCAGAATATGCTAACGATTGAGTCAAGGAAGCTCTTTTTTACTTCTGCTCCGCAGTATGTCGCCAGCTTTTCAATACCTGTCACCACAAGACATGTACCGTTCTGCTCCACTTCATAGCCAACAAGAGCAAGCTCCCTTTGCACAGTTTCACTCGTTGTTTCATCGTCGAATTTCAGCGTGCAAGTATCGCGCCGCCAGTTCAGCTTTGCCGTGTTGCTCTTTTCGTCAGATAGCATATCACGAACCAGCTTTGTAATAATCGGTGCGAGGAAGTCGATACCAAGAACATCCCCTACTGTATCAAGGTGAGAAATCAGCACATTGTCATCATAGCGTGAAATATTGAGAAATACATCAAGCTCATCTTTCAGCTTTTGCGCCAGTTCCTCATTTCCTGTATGGAACAGAACTTGGTCACGCTGGATATCTACCTCGAAACTATCATTACGCCGCATCCAAGCATCACGAATATCGTTGATGCTGCTCGCCGCACGAGCTGACTTACCGGAATAGTTATCCCAAGTGAGAACTTGGATATAGCTAGGCAGTTCACCGTCATAATACTCTGCAAAGATGTCATACAAGACCTGCGAGGATTTTCCCAGAACATCAGGGGATACGAAGTTGTTTTCTTCGGGATTGTCGAGTTCCTCAACGATGCTCAATACCTCATCGAGCATACGCCGCGCATATTCACGATACAGTGCTGTACCGCTATTCTTGCAGAACTTAGCCTCGATGTCATTGCCACTTGCGGACGGACTGCCAACATCCACATAAGCGCAGACCATACGCTTTGTAAGTTCGCCTTTCAGGCCGTTCACAGAAGCGTTTGCCGTCAGAGCGACTGCAGGGTAATTGTCCAGACCGATGACATCGTTGCCAAAGGTATCGTCTTTGACGGCGGGCAGCAGATGCCGATAAATACGGTCATCAGTAATATCATCGACCAGCAGCGGTGCGCCGTGGAAAGCGAGCTTCATTTTGATAAGCTCGGACTGTGTGAATTTATTTGCTGACCAGACTACTGCTTTGGCGTTCACACCCATCATCATATGGTACAGCACTTCCATCAGCGTGGTCTTCCCGCCTCCGCTCTTTCCGTACAGCATCCCATATACAGGAAAACGGTCAACCTTGCTCCCATTGTTGATGGCTGCATCGCGGAGCTTTGCCATAAACGGAGAGCAAAGGAACCAGTTGGCAAAAGCGTAATACTTGTTCTGAAGAGTAGCTGTATCTCCCGTGAAGTTGGTACGATACCCATCCATGAACTCCACGAAAGCATTCACATCACGGGTGATATCCTCCGTGGAAGGATTCAAGTCCTGCTCTTCCCCATTGATGTTGATGCTCTTTTCATCATAGTTGATAACCAGTTCTGGCTTTGCCAGCATCTGCTCTTTGATTTCTTTGCGCCGCCTGTTGATTTCAGCACGAGCGGCACGGATGAACTCAGGTTCAACGCGAACCAAACCGCCGCGCTTGACAGGCTTTGCTTTCATCTTCCGGGTGATAGCTTTCAGTTCATCATTATCCTTGTCCAGAATCAGTGCAAATCGAGTCTTGAATTCCGTTTTATCTGTCGGACCGTCCAGAACAATTGCCTCTTGTGTCTTTACCACAGTATTGCAGACAGGCAGGTCCATGATGTCATCATCGTCTTCCGCTCCGTTACCATCTGTGCTTAGCTTAGCCACCAAGACCTTTTTGGTCACTTCGTCCACGCTATACTGCCGGAGCAATTCATATCGGGACAAGAAATAATTATATGCTTTCTCATCCTCATCGAAGCAGATGATGTTCTCGCGTTGATATCCTTCGAACGCACTCTTGGACAAGTTGGCCGAGCCTGTAATAACCCGTTTTCTGCCATCCTCGCCGCTGAGAAGATATATCTTCTCATGGGAGGTCTCGTCATGTGCCACCCACAGGTGAAGTGACCCATCTTCTACGCGCTTCGTCAAGGCTTCATAAGTTGGCATATCCAAGCGCAGCGCTTTAAGAAATGCTTGCTGGTACGCCAAAACACTTGCAAATCCCCCGTTGAGAATTTCATCACAGCCAAAGATAATCTCCGCTGTCTTGAATTTGCTGATTACGCTCGATGCAAAAGCAAAGCCTGATGAGAAGGTGATGATTTTGATATCATCATATCCGTCAAAGAGTTCATCCCAGTTCGTTTCATTGCTGGACAGGAACTGGGCCTGAGCCACTGGAATCGTCGCGTTCACTTTCTTTGTCGTTGCCATACTTGATATACCTCCTTCAAATTGGTTATCGGTTGAGGGTACACTTTTCCTCATACTATAATGATAACAGACCGACAGCCCGTTAATTTGGACCATCAGTCTGCTATTGATTCGTTGCACCTATTTATTACGCAACATCGTTGTAAAGATTTTTATTTGCATCAGATTTTTCATCGAGTTTGATTTCAAAAGGCTTCGCGCAAGTCATCCAAGGTTCCAGCTTTCCCTCATTGCGTTTCTTGCCATAGAGGTGGATGCCGATAAAGCGTCCCTCCGGATGGATGTATTCTACGATTCCACGGCGAAGACATACCGTACTCGTCTGGAATCCTTCGTAGAAAGTAACCTCTTCACCCATGTGGATATTTGAGAGTACTTTCTTGCTCACATAACCCATGAGCATTGACTGACGGTCCATACGCTTGTTGACCTCAGTATACTCAAAACCACACATACTGGACATACTCGCGTTTGTCATAATCATTTCCTCCGCGCAGCAAAATACGCCACCAACACTAATCCAACACTTACGAGAGCAACAGCAACTGCTGCCATCATTACAATATTTCCCAACAGGGTAAGTTTTCCGCTGCTCTCTGCAATCACTGTACCAACAAATACAATAAGTGCATTTGAAAGCAGCTCCAGTTGTTTATTGGTATGGGTTGTTGTTTTGTGTTTAGCCATCGTCCAGTCGATTTTCAGGATACCGATGGTGGCCGATAGCGTTATTAAGAGGCAGAGCTGTGTCATAGGAATCACTACCAGCTCTCTTTAGCTCTGCGACCCTTACGGGCATATTTGGTCTTATCCCGCATCACGGTCGGCCGAAAAGCGGACCAAAAACCGTTACGGCTCCGCGCAGCATCTGCTTTCTTTTCAGTCTTGGACCGCTTGTCCACAAATTTGATTTTGCTCATTGTTCTACCCCACTTTTCTTTACAGGACATGCCAGCTCGATTGTCTCCCAGACATAGTCGAGACTATACTTGCAGTCCTTATTCAGATTGACCCTGAAAGATTTCAGCACCATTTCCGTATCTTCTGGCTTCCCTGTGTAGTTATTGAAGCTCTCTTGCATTACCTGCTTCAAAAGGTCGATTCTACATCCCAAGTAGTCAATTTCACGGTTTAGATACCAATATTTGTCTGGATTGTTCCACAGGTCTTTCATTTTTTCTCGATAAGAGGCAATTGTTTTTCTGTACAATGAGGCATCAAAACCATTGTCCTCAATCTCATTGCAGTACAAGGAAAGTACATTCAGTTCATTTTTGTACTGTGCACAGGCAATTTCTTCCGTTGCATCGTCATATACGCAGAAAGTCACTGCGATTAAAACAGCCAATCCAACCAATCCAAAGCCTGCTTCAAGGGAGCGATTTTTAATTCCCCACAGCGTAACCGTTCCAATCACAAGAGCAACAAGGACAATCGCAGAGATTGTTTTTACCTTCTTTGCTGTTTCAAGCCCCTTGCTTGCATTCTCCATGTAGTCGCTCTCGATTTCGTTATACTTCTTCATTGTCTTCCCCTCTGATATCAACCAGTTGGATACCATAAATGCACATACTGGTCGTTCCGTGCTTTTCCTCAGTCATCCTCTGATGCAGGTGGCCGTAGAGATGATATTCGGGTTTATTTCGAAGAAGATACTGGGTGATGCCTACGAGCCCTGCATGAGGGTCTTTCGCGTACTGGGATTTGGTATCCACAAACCAGCCAGAATAGGCTTTATCGTGGGTAATGAGTACATCGGCCCTCGGCAGTGCTGCCGCAATCTCGATGCTTTCACGCTGCGTGATAAACATATTACCACTTAGCTTATACCGGAGCGAGCCTCCGATTCCGGCAAAGCTCACACCCTTGATGGTCTTGCTCCTACAGTGTAGGTCCTCGATGCCTACTTTCACCAAAGCATCAACCTCGTCATGGTTACCACAGATGCCGATTACCGGAATTTCCAGCGCATCTGCTGTGTTTTTGATGACCCTCAAGTCTTGGATAGAAATATCGCCAAGCGTTACGATGGCATCCGGGGCGTCCTTCTTCACCATTGCTCCGAAGTTCATCAGGTCAACTGCATTATGAAAATCAGCACAACACAGGAGTTTCATACTGCTCACCTCTCCTCTTGTCTTGTATCACAGCTATCAGCCAGCCGGGGACCCGGCTGTTGCCCATCGCCCGCCATCCGTGGAGGCTGCTGTTCTGGACGATTACCCGCTTTTATCAGGCGGGTAGTTTATCACATACATTCTTTAGCAAAGCTCTCTACCTTGAACTCTATGTATGGAAGTGCAAAATGCAAGCATCTCTGAAGTGTAACCCAATAATCATCAAAGACATCTCGGTTCATACTTCTATAATTTGCCCTCATGTCATATGCAAAGTACACACTCTCGATATATCGAGTTGTTTTCCTTATCCATCTCTGGAATTTTTTGAATTGCTTCGTTCCCATTTCATCGTTAGCGCCAATATCGGGGGCAGGAATTTCAAAGTCAAAAGCCATATTATCTTTTATTCCGTGTTTATCATTTTTGTCATTTTCAAACTTAAAAATATACTGGTCCTTTTTAACTCTAAATGTTCCTATGATGTGAATGGCCTTATGCGGGCAAGTGGAAACCCTAGAGAGACCACAATACTGCGAAGCGGTCAGTTGGACGAGCTTTTTAATTTCGTTCTCGAATTCACGACGCGTCATAATGTTATTCTCCTTTGTTGTGTAAATGTGAATAGTATGAAATTGTATGTTATCTATCGTGGATACAGCTATCTGCCAGAGCTTACCACTCTGTTGCCCGCCGTCCGCCTCGTGGCGGCTGCTGTTCTGGACGGCTGTCCACCAATTACGGTGGACTTTTTAGAAAGCATTACAAGCAGCGTTCCTCAACGGACTGCTCAAGATTTCTAACGGCAAAAGTCAACAGAATGCGGAACATGAATGCATTTGCCATAAAGTCCGCATTGTCCTCTTCGTTCAAGGTTGCTCCTTTTGCAGCCATATCTGCGATGTACTCCGTACTCTGTGCGTAGCCACCGATATCTTTCACAGTTTCACAAAACTGTTCGATATAGTCTTTTCTGATTTCTTCGTTAGGCCCTACATCCGGCATACTGACTCCGCAATCGAAGGAAATTGCTCCGCTCTCGATTTTGAAGCAGTATTTACCG